>JABLTK010149941.1_pt1 | contig 17234 bp, 28 predicted proteins | sample 7160131 | NCBI WGS metagenome assembly JABLTK01 (sample SAMN14651221, study PRJNA627086) | human gut metagenome | isolation source: feces | host: Homo sapiens
GATTCTGGGAGGAGGTAACATTCACTGTATCACACAACAACAGCCTAAGGGAATTAAGGCTTAGATCCTTTTATAAGTCATTGTTTGTTTAATTATGAGATCCAGAAATTGAGGAAACATAGAGAGTGTTGGCACGGCAATCTTTTCTCTGCAGTTGTCACCAGAAACCTATCTTGATGAAGAGAGGTGAGTCTATAAGTGGTATTTGATTTGTAGGTGAAACTAGAGTGGATGTGTTGGCTCATGCCAATCTCCGTTATCTGGATGAAAAATTAGATGCACTGCAGGAAAAGCATGCATTATCATCAGTAGTATTGTTTTATATTGAGTTTATAATTGTAAGAATGGAGTGGTGATAGAAGGATCCTCAGTAAGTGTGGATTACAATGAGTGGAGTGATCGAGTAATCGATACAACAAATGAATTGTCCGTATGGTTTGTGTTTTGGATGTTCTCTAGTCGTTATACTCCCTTACAGAGCAATGGTTGCACTCCTACAGACGAATTCGTTTGTGTTTACAAAAGCTTTTTGCTGACAATGAGTGTTCATGTACAAATGATCAGCAGCAAAGCCAATATATTGAGGATGTGATGGGACTATTTCTGGTATTTGAGTTATGTGAGAATAATTGCTAGGAAAGAGTTGATTCTATCGTATCAACTCTCAAAGAACGATATAGCCATACACTATCTTCTGCAAGTGATTTAATAGAAGAAAGAGAGCAGTTATTGCGTCAATTGATGAAGTATCAACTAGAAGCAAAATCGAACTCATCTTCTCTTCCGTATCTTACACCAATTTGTACTTATATATAGCACTCTTTCTGGGATCCGATCCAAGCTTACAAATATTGAGACTCGTTTATCGGTGATTCTGCAGCAGGCTCGATCTGAAACACACTCATTTGCCTTTGAGATTGCTGATAAATTGAATTCGTCTTTGCGCATCCTCTTCCATAATGAATCACGTAGTTACTGTCTCGTGCTTATATTCCAGATTCTGTTCTGGCTTCATCTGTATCAAATGAAGAACATCCTAATTTGGATTCTCTTTTGTCTTCAGCTTTTGAAACAAACAATTCCATTGAGAATACTTCGCCTGAGATTGCTTCTCATGATTTATGTCCAGACTCTACTACTCATCAATCATCACTCGAAATATCGTATCGTGAGGATACTGAATTGGATTCAGTATTAACAGGTGATTCGCTCACAACAACTCCTCTTAGTGTGTTAGTTCCTGGTGATCAGCTGTCTCAGTCTCGTGATTCGTGTCTCAATGAAAAAATGAGTACTCGAGAGTCAATCACATCATCGGCTGTGTATGATAAGTTTGTTCATGTTTGGAAAGTGTTTCTAAGTCAAGAGCCTTACGAGCTATTAACAAATGTTTCTTACGACGTTTCTATGGTGTCGGCTACATCATTATTCTCTCTTATGATCACTTCTCGAGGGTCTGTCGTTGCACAACTGGAGAAGGAAGATATGTGTCCGATTGAATCTGGACTCACAGCTGTACCCCTGTCGCAGCGTCATGGGAGTTGTTTGATCCCAGGAATCCAATTAGAACGAGCTCTTCGAGGCAAGCGGTTCACAAGTGTTGCTAGTGGGAACTGTTTCAGTGTGGCATTGAGTTCAGCTGGAGAACTGTATACTTGGGGCAGTGGTGAAGAGGGTGAATTGGGATTGAGTGATGTTCATGAAACAGCAGATCCATTGTTATGTGTAAAGCTGCTGAGTGTGGGTATTGTGAAAGTGGCTTGTGGAGGTCACCATGCGTTGGCATTGGATACTTATGGTCGTGTGTATAGTTGGGGTTTGAATAACCATGGACAGCTAGGACATGGCGATACGGTCAATCGATTCGAACCAGTGATGATTCGTGGTTTGTCTCGTGTTTGTATTTGTGCTGTTTGTGCTGGAGAAGACTTCTCGCTCTGTGTTGACAACAAAGGACGAGCTTATGGTTTTGGTCGAAACGAAGTGGTAAGATAGATAGAGTGGACTGAGAATCAGGGTCAGTGTGGCTTTCTGCCGGCTTCAGATTGCCTTGTTCCTACAACTGTTCGTCAGTTCCCAAGTGAAGTCTGTTCACTTTCCTGTGGTATTGCTCATACAATCGCTCTGTGTAAGAATGGTGAAGTGGTGACTTGGGGATGTGGTGCCTATGGTGAAATGGGAGTTGATTATGCACTCTCGTATGCTACGTCTCCTCAACAAGTTCCGTTATCTCGTCTTCTACATCCAGACGAATGGGTATCCATTGTTCGTGCTGGAGGGCATCGTTGTGCTGTGGTAACTACAGAAGGACGAGTCTTTACATGGGGAGCTAACGAACAACCAGTTCCTTGTGAGTATGTGTCTCAATCGATCCTAGGTCCAATCACTGATGTGGTCCTTACTCCCACAACTACCTACTTCATCCAAGATACTGTTAACCCAACATTGGATACTCCTTCTCTTCCTTCACCTCCTGAACACACTCCTTCTGAATCACGACGGAATTGGCGTTTCTCACGTCGGAATCTGAATGATGAAGAGGTGCGACGAGAACGCTCACAAGAGAAAACACGTTCTTTGTCAATGGAGTGGTAGGCGTATTTCTCTCTATGGATTCTAGGGCCTTATCACAGCGTCAGTTAGAACGTGCTTGGATAGAGGAACTTGATAATCAAGGAACTACTATACGTGCCTCACATACTCTGGATACATTGATAGAGAAGGGAATTCCTCCACGGTTAAGAGCACGAATATGGCCCTTACTACTGGGAAATGTTCTGAAGATCACACCTGAGACATTCAATTTGTGTGATTGATGCTGGTTCTTCACTTGTAGGTATTTGGAGCGAGCACGTGGAGGAATTCGGATTACAGACGAGACACCCCAGTTAGGGAAGGAAGCTACAGTGAGATTGATCGATGAGGATTTAAATCGAACATTTGTGCATTTGGGTTATTTCAGTCCTGGAGAACCAATGTATTACAAGATAAAGGATATTCTACTGGCATATGCCTATTATCGGCCTGATTTGGGATATGTTCAGGGAATGTCATTTTTGGCAGGAATGTTGGCATTGCATATTCCTGATACATATTTGTGTTTTCAGTGTTTAGCAAATCTTCTTGGAAGTGAACATTTGTATGCCTTTTATTCGTTGAAGGTAGGATTTAGGGAATTGGTACAAATCAGACAAGTTTTGTAAAACAGTATTATGAGGTGTTTGACAGTCTGTTTCAAGCAAGCAATCCTCAACTGTTTAGTTATTTACATGTATATGATTATCATACTTTCTCATCATAGACCAATGATATTGAGACAGATCTGTTCCTATTTAAGTGGCTACAGTCGCTCTTTTCTCAGTGTTTCTCCATTGATATTTTGGCTCGCTTATGGGACAATTTCTTGTATGATGGCACTCATTTCTTGTTTCGAACTGCTCTAGCCATTTTGAAACTACTTCAGCCATCGATTATGAAGATGCCTGTAGAAGAATGTATGGCGTTACTGACCTGTTCTGTTCGATTGAGTAATGTGTGGAAGGAAAACATTTCAATGGAATCACTCTTTGCAATGATCGCAAAGATCCGTTTTACTGAAAAGCAACAACAGATGATTGTTGATTTAGTGGGAAATGTCTTCTTTTATGAGGATGGTGAATCAATTTCGAGTTTGTTTTTATTGGTTTGTATTCCCTATAGAATCAAAACAGCGCGCAAAGAATAGATCTGTTGTATTATCTCAAGATGAAGTTCGTCAAGCATTGTCTACAGTATTCTGAGTTAGTTGCATTTGTTTATTGATCCTGACAAACAAAAGAAATAATGTATAAATACGTTTCTCTAAAATCTGGAGGCATCCCACTTTTCCTCAGCGTAATCAGTATGATATCGATTGATCCAGTGAGGATTCCAGGGCTGCTCATATGCCCAAATGGAACGAGCCTTCTTTGGTCCCAGCTACAACTCAGCACATTAGCATAACCTTACAGCTCTCATCTTTGCAAGTACTGCAGGAGGTTGAATCTTGTCTGCATATTGCTTGAACAGTGGAGGGAATTGAGGAGGAAGCTCCTCAACGACATATTTATATCCCTGAGTCTGGCAGAAGCGGATAGCATCTTCCTTGCGATCGAACTTCAGCTGCATCATATCAAAGGGATCACTAAAGCCCAGATCACCAGTGAGTTGGTTTCTCCATTCCCTGTGAGCAGCTAGAGTTTAGAAAAGCAAAAAATAAGTACGATCCGTCGTCCAGCGGACATACCAACCAAGAGTCTTCTTCTTTCCCTCCTGGATGGCATCATCAACCTGGAAGATCTTAACCTACGTGCTAATGCCATTTAAGAACTCCACCAACCACACGATGCTTCTCGTAGGAAGGAACGGGACTCAATCTCTTGATATCAGGATTGACTCTCTCTTCCTTCACAGGAGTAGGAGGAACAGCGAAACGAGACTGAATAGGTTGGGCTAAAACTAAGATACTCGAGATACAACACACCTGTCTGGGCATTGTGTTCAATGACTTGTGGATAGTCCATAGGTGACTCAGTGAGCTTAGGAGGACCAGGTCTTGGTGGAGGAGGAGCAGGCTTTCCCGCAGCAGGCGCAGCAGGCTTTACAGCAGCTGCAGGCTTTCCGGCAGCAGGAGCAGCACCAGCAGCAGGTGCAGCAGGAGCAGCGGGCTTAGCAGGAGCAGCGGGCTTCGAATCAGCAGGAGCAGCCGAAGTAGCAGGGGCAGCGGCGGCTGTACCTGCCAATCGAACTGCTGTGAAACACTTTGCTGGGAGTGACTTTAAACAAACCCTAGACAGCATAATCAGACAACAATGATCTTAAGATGGAAACAAGGATTGTAACTCCTTCCCAAAAGGCTAGTATTTTGGATTACAGAAAAGAGGAACAATTTTGATCAACTTGTATTTGCTTCTATCTCGATAGCAATGAAGTTATTACCAATTCCGTTTGAAGTAATATTATCAGGTAGAATTGTTCTACAGATGGCGTGAGAGATAGTTGAATCGTTTCAACCGTTCTTCCTAGGCTATTTAACGGAGAAACAGGATCAAAGTCTGTCTGATTATACCTGAGTTTTTAATGTGTAGTTTCTCATTCTACTGGAAAGTGGAGCATTTGAGGGAGCTGACTTCTTCTGAAGATATATTGAAGCTGTGCAATCAGATTTATACTTCTTACTTTGAAGTTGGACTAGATAGAGTGATTTTGATAGTCAGGATGCTGTTAGTAAAATTGATTTTACTAAGATATGTCCTATCCATTTGGATAAGCATATTGCTTGGATTCGCCAGATTCTACAGAATGAGATTGTAAATATGAATTTGTTTAGCTATTTACAAGTGATTTTTGTGATTACATGTGATTTTGTAGAATTGTGTATATTATTATATGAAGATAAACTATTATGATGATTTTATAAAAAGTAATTACTATCATGAGTTAGTTGCCTTTCTGGATTATTCTTCTGTGACGCTTACAACATTTGAAGAACATTCTGAAGCCGTTTGGTACATGTGTTGATGAATGGTTATTGTAGTGTCCTGCATCGGTATAACTATGATCATGAATCTATGTATGAATATTCAGAAGCAATTCCAATGCTTGAATTGTTTGTGAGTGTTGATGGTGTTGATTCACCCTCAGAGAATACTGAACGAGGATATGAATGCTTACAATTGCTATTACCTTTTATCTTCGTTTGCCAATTATTACATCAAGAATAGTTGTTTCTGTCATTCTCATTCATATTCAGAGTCTCTTCCTTCGATCCTTCATTCTCAAGTCATAATCCCATTAAAAAATTTACTGGATCGCTTCCCCTATGATGTTCGTCTGCCTCCTCTTTCCTCCAACAATGAACTCCAAAGTCTTCATCTTCCTTCCCTTGTTCCTCAGTATCCTCCAAATTATAGTGAAGAGGCTCTTCAAGACTGGAAGACGTGTGTTGTTGTCTTTGTTCAACGTACTCTCAAGTCATTTCGCTGTAGTATCGATGTATGAGAATGATGGAAGTCACAAATAGAACTTCATTCAGATTGTGAATCAGAGTTATCTAAAAGTGGCTGTGAATTGTCTGTTGGAGATTAAGCGAGATCAGAAGTGTAGGTATGATTATCAAAGGTTAACTATACAGATCTCTCATCACTTTATTTCCGTGAAACATTAATTAGTCATCCCAACTCATTCCATTACAACAAGGGTAAGCAACAGTATTATTTATGTTCCTTACCCCTCCATCATTCATCCAGTCAACTCACTGTCTCTCCAGCAGTATCTGTAGAGGTTCCTACATCTCTGGTATCGAATCTGCAGTTATCTGGGAAGGTTCGTACACAGTCTTCTGATAACCCAGTGGAGAATGGGGCTATTGACAATACTCGCTTGTTCCAGAATAACCTTCTGGTGACTCACCTTATCGATGGTCAGGAGATCCCATGTGGCACGAGTAAATGCTTCTCCATGTGTTGATTGTAGTTTCCAAGCGTTTTTCTGGTACCCTTTTCTTTATCCTCAAAACTTTCCATCTCCCAACTAGTCATGATAACTATCTATTTCAAAGTGAAGTGGGTTAATTTAAATTCTCTCATAATTTAGGGATCAACTTATTATTGTAAGGGATATCCCTTTCAATCACGTCTCTTCATCACTCCTTCTGATGTTGAGCACCTAAATCAGATTGATTCTGATATTCTTGAATACTTATGTGTTCCATTCGCTCCGAATATCACTCTTCTTGCAGATTCTAATAACCGCGGGAATAATGATAGAAGCAAGATTCTGGATGAGACGAGTAATTGTGATTCCTGTCAGTTTAGTTATCCTCCAACGAATGTTTTTGACATCAAGATTGTTCGGATTAGTCCAACTGTTGTATTTGTTGCATTCGTGATCAATGAGGAGGTTACATGGAACTTAGTAGGGATAACCAATAGTGTTTATGCCATAGTCACAATCTGAAACCGATTTGGGAATATCTCCCAATACGCAGTCTCTTCTCTCTCAACTCCCAATAACCGTCCAGATTCTGGACCATTTGCTTGTGGTACGTCAACCCCTCATCTTCTTCTTGTTGTTACCTTTGGAGATTTCTCCTGAAAGTCTTCCTAACGTAACTCACTGTCTTCAGTCTCTTCTCTACAGCAATTCAACCATCTGGATGCTCCTACGTAAGCAATACCCTAGACGGTTACGATCATCGTCGTCTGGCGATAGTTCACAGGATCTTGAAGAGAGGACGAACCAGATTGCAAAACGGATTGAAGAGGAAATGATAAATGTGGTCAGATCCTGGTTGTCAGAGCAACAACCAGAGTTGTTAGAATTGGTGAATTTGATGAAGGAAGAGAAACCAAGTGATTCTGGAGAAGAAAGTGGATTCATTCAGGATGTACCAGTAATGTTACAAAATGGGGAGAAGTATGGTTTATCAGAGAGTGTTCAAGTAAATATGCATTGTGTGACACAGGAAGAGAAATCAGACGTTCTTTCGGAAATGCTTATTCCAGTACCAACTTCTCAATTGCTGAGGAAACTACGATCTGATTTGCTTCTTCATATTTTTTACAGTATATTCATCAAGATGAATATACTTGTATACAGCAATAGTGTGTACAAATTAGCGGCGATTTTTGACACGTTGACAAGAATGGCAAGAATCGCGGGAATTGAGTATTACGGTATTCCTTATTATACTGAGTCTCTCTTTCTACATAATGACATCCTGTTGCCCACGGCGGAATATTCTACCGATACAAATGCATCATTCTTCGCTTGTGTATACTGTAGTAATAACGCTGTAAAAAAGTGACATTGTTGTTCTAATCATAACATATAGGTTCATTTCTCTACCACGAGTAACTGTTTGGGATGCTGACGATGATGTTCTATTCACTGCAGGTCGCAAACTGACGGATTCTGGTTACTAATGAATCATAGAATGAGACATAGATCTTGTTGTATTCTCTCCATGGGGTTTGACTCTTCGTCCCAAGACTGTCTACTTCAATGTTACTGATTTTTCTTTTTCTGCTTCTATTGTAAGAAAATAAGTCATATTTCATTCTAGAAGGCAGAAGATGAAATGAAGGAATGGGAACAATCGTTTGTGAAAATGAAATATGAAATGATTCAACAAATACAGAACTATTCATCTCTTCTGTTTTGTGACGATCAAGTGAGATTGGTTCATGTTCATAAGTTCTAGCTTTTCTTCTGTATTCATATCGATATGATGAAGAATGTCATTCCCAAGAAGGATATTCATTATATGTCAATACTGATGGAAATGCCAGTAGGATGTCATATTAGCATGTTCACTATAGTCTTTTCCAAAGTTGATATTGGATTACCTTTATGAAAATGTACATTTTATGTGGGATAATGTTGATAACATGAAGTGATTATTGTTTGTTGGTTCTTATTGAGGTAATCGAAATACAAGATACTCAAGTAAGAACTTATTCAAAGAAACAACGAATCGAGTCCGAACTCTCAATACACAATTGCCCTTAATATTCATATCTTCAAATGATTTCCCTCTTGAATTCTAATAATTACGGTTCCTATAAGCAATCTACCTCATTTACAGTAATACGAGGCATCGTCATATACAACTCACTTAACTCGTTTTCCATATGATTATCATACATATCCAATTCCACTAAATCCAACAGAAAACCCACATCATCCGACAACAGGAAATTCCGTTGAAGTTTTGTTCCATCAGGATAAACTACTCTCAATCGAACTAATTCACCTTCATATAACTCATTCTAATAAGTTCATACCTTCTGTTGGTTCGATTGGAATATGTTCTCGAATCACCTCCATTCGCTCTGAACGAGTCGAATCTATAGGAGATACTATGGATTCTTCCGTCTCTTCTGCTGTTGCACTTTCCATCTGCGATTAAACACATCCTCAGACTCTACCATTTGTCGATCTGCTTCTAACGCAGCTTCATATTCCCGTTGCTGTTGCTCTGCCAAACGACGGTTTTCTTCAATGCGTTGTCGCTATAAATCAGTTTATTGATCGAGTTTCTACTGCAAGTTCCTCTTCTTGGATTTCAGCGAGAGCACCAGATATTACGGTGTTCAGTGAAGTGAGGAACTGGTCAGCATTCATTCCATCTACACCTCACAACTCAACAAAGATGATACTGGAATATCGAATGACTCCCAGAAGGGTTAGAGGTGAGGTCTCGTCCTTCTTCATCAGCATAATAACAGTAGGTAGCTCCAAAATCGGGAAATTCATCTCCAAGAACTAACCGTCAAACAAATAGTAAATCTGTACTAACGAATAACCATACTTTGAAGTGACATCACAACCCCAACAAACACAATCCTTTTTCAAGTATTCCACAACAGAAGGAGATGAAAGCACCCTATTCATCAATATCGCGTACAAATAACAACTTTTGAAAAGCTTCTTCATTTTCATGAAGAGGAGATGACATATAAACGAGAATCGGTTTCTGCTCAATTCGAGCAATTGTTACCTATCTTATCATAGAATACATGAGTCGTTACGGCATCCATAAGTGAAGAATCCATAAACTGGTTACAGTCTTCACCATGTTTCTCACGAAACATATTACTAAACTTCTTTCCCTCCGAATTTGACTCGCTAATCAATGTTTCCTCATCTGAATCTCTTGCCTGAGGAGTAAATACAACTACATGTGATCTCTCTCAAGTCTCAGCAACAATCTGGAAATGTTGAAGATAATGTTGAAAATAAATTACTAAAAATATCAGCTACACTGTTCATTGTCAATTGATAGAGTGGTCAACCTTAGAATACAACTCCAAATTAGTTCCTTTTCAGGAATACCAGTATTTGTCCAGAATCTTCTGATGTATGACGTCATCTTTTCTACAGTGAGCTATGTTAGCAAATATTGTAAAAGCTGCAATTCGTGATCTTTTTGTGAATGAACTGATAATTAGGTTGCAATATGCCCCCATTCTTTGGAGTTGTTCGCTCTTTTTCTCAAGCTGTTGCAAAACCGAGACGTGTATATAAAGAGAAAGCTGTTTCAACAATAGAAAACAACGATCTCGACAATTCTCTCGAAGTACAGAAAAGGAGAAAAGCTTACAATGAGCACTGCATACTCCTATCCAGAAGTAATAGCGATATTTTATTTCAATAATAGGCTATGCATGTGGATCAAGCTGGACTTGATATGATTCTTGTTGGCGATTCCGTTGGAATGACAGAAATGGGTTATTCGAGCACATTACCTGTTAATCTCGAAGATACTATTCTCTTTAGTAAGTGCGTATCTCGGTATGGTTTGAGGTTGTTTCTAAAACATAGTGGAGCAAAGTATCCTCTGATTATCGGAGATATGCCGTTTGGTTCGTATGAGGAGTCAATTTCTCAGTGTATTCATAATTGTATTCGTTTGACGAAGGAAGGAGGTGTGGATGGAGTCAAATTGGAAGGAGGTGTGCGTCGTCAGAAGGAGGCGAAAGCTCTTACTGACTGTGGAATTGCTGTAATGGGTCATATCGGTCTAACCCCGCAATCTGTTAATGTTTTAGGTGGATTCAAGATTCAAGGTAAATCCTGTATAGGTAATTAAGTGAGTTTCATGAGTAGTTGATGCCGTAATGAAATTAATCGAAGATGCCAAGGCTCTAGAAGAGGCTGGTTGCTTCTCGTTTGTTATTGAGTGCGTTCCTGAGATTGTGGGAACGATCATTACCAAGAGTGTTCATATTCCCTCTATTGGTATTGGAGCTGGTTCTGGATGTAGTGGACAAGTACTTGTATATCATGATATGTTGGGCTTGCTTGATCATCCTCTGAAGCCAAAAGTCCTAGAGATCTTTTGTATTCACTTGTAGAGTCCTCCGTCATTTTGCAAACAATATGGAAATATGGCAAAAGTGGCGCATGAGGGGTTGGTAAATTTCAACAAGGATGTGAAGGAAAAACGATTCCCATCCCCTGAAAATTGCGCTTACAAGATTCCTGAAGGTGAAATGGAGAAGATCCAAGAATTGTTGGAAAGAGTATCCAAAGAGGTAGATATCGATCTGAGTAAGAATATTTCTGAAGGTGAAACAACGAAACTTTACTAGATCGAAGAGTGTTTGTTCATTAACTAATTGTAGCGATGGAGGCAACTGCATTGATGCGAGAAGTGACATATCTGAGCAAAGATACAAAAGAATTGGCTGCAAATATGCTGAAACTCGAACCTGTTGCTGATGTGGTAGTATTATCAGAGATATTATGACAGTAGTCTTTAGAAGAACATCTTACGTCAGATACTGCAGAGATTGCCCTATTATTGGAAAAGAGAGACGAACTTGTTATGCGGTGTCTTGACCAATATCGGGATTCAATGGTTCAACATTCTATTGTTTATAATGAGTAGGATATAACTGAAGAGGGGATCAAGGAATCAATTGTCACAAATATCGCTCATGAGCGAGCAGGAATAGATACATCTTATCACGAATTCTGCATTTCCTTTGCACAGATGACAAACATTGTTATTGATATTATTCGTTCTCATTCTTTAGGCAAGACAGCCTCATGACCAAGATGAAGATATGGAAATTGGGGTGGTTGAAGCAAACCCAGAGAATCGTTTTAAATGTCCAATCACTGGAGAACTATTTGAAAATCCTGTTAAGAAGTATAGGTAGGTGTGGAGATTGATTGATAGTGAATCTTGTGGTCACACATACAGTAAGGAAGGAATTATGAACTACCTAAAGAAAAGGAGCTTTGCTGTGTGTCCTGTTGCTGGTTGTGACAAGACAGTTGATGTAAATTCACTAGTTCCTGATGAAGACATGGCTTGGAAAATGGTTTGAGATGGTTTGTGGGTTCATCTGTAGTCGCAACTCAATATAAAATAGTCTGTATCTTTAGTTTGTATTTTCTTTAGCTTTCTATTTGTTGGAATAAATTGACTTGCTCTTATGGAGGAGTATTTGAAGATGGTTGTTTCAGCACAGAAAGAGGATCTTGACGGTATTTCAAAGGATACTATGATCCGCAATCTAAGTTTATCTGAAACAATTGAGAAAGTATGTCGTTGTAATCAACATACATAATGGTAGATTTGTTCTACAAAGTCATCACTTCAATTGGAAGAACTAGTAGTGTTATATCATACTATGGACTATGGTATTGATTCAACTTCACTAAAACATGGTGGGAACTGAGATTCACTTGTTATGTAGCTACAATTGTATTTATCTCGCTTATACTACGAAATCCAACATTTAAGAAGATGGACAGCGACACTCGGAAGTATATCTTCCAATACTGTGTGGAGAAGGGATATTCGGAATACCTAAGCTCTGTACCTTTGTAGTGAATAGTTGATAATTTAGACAATGGCAAAAGAGTTGTATGCTACAAGTCATTGGAAATCTCTACAGGAGGAGCAGCTAACAATCACAGATTTGCTTTCAACCGTTTTGTTTCACCCCCGGTTGTATACGATGGGAGAGTTACAGAACTGTTTCACTCGCTGGTCCTTGTCATCTTCTGCTATTCAGTTACAAACCAAAGCGAAGCTTCTGAATTCAACACTTCTGCGGCAGATGAACACTTCGTCAAAAGAATCCTTAGCTTCATTTACGCACCACTTTTCATCGTTGATGCATTCTGATTCTTCCATTCTTGTCCTGTCAACATCATTGGCTTATCGGATAGGATACTGCCGTTACCTCTTTTGTTCTTACCTTTATTCCAGATTTGTCTGTCAAGTATTTAGGATCCATCGATGTTGACTCTCCTCTCAAAGAGAATTCTCTCCGTTATTATCTATGGAAGCAATTGGAGACGTATATCCTCAATCTGACATGGAGTGTCTTGAATGCTCCTCTTCATTATATGTAGGAACCCAAAGATAGCTACCGGGAATCCTCGGTTCTTGCACCATTTGTATTGGTTTCTAATGTATATTCTCTGTTCTTTGCCTGTCACTACTCCTTTTCGTTCATGGAAGCTATTTCCCCGCTTGTTGTTCAAACATCTATTTGTCTGTTAGATACGTTAGCAATTATTGGGGAAATAAAGGATAGTACATATGAACTGAATGAGTATCTGGTGATTCTATGGAGTTGTCTGCTTCTCTGCTCTTCTGGTGAAAAACAAGTTCAATTTACAAAGAAATTACTCAAAATGGTAGAAGAGGGTATTCATGCTCCAGAAGGAAAGAAATGGTTTGATAAGTGTTTTAGTTAGATGTGATGTGTTGCACTAGAGGTTCGTTTATTGTATGAAACACATAAAGACACTTCTGTAGGTGACAAGATTATTGAATGCACATCCCAAGGATACAACTATTTGTAACATATAATCCATATCACTTACAACAGAATTATCACTTCGATAGTCAACCACTTCAGAAGAAGAAATAGCCAACCATCTCACAACAATGTGAAACTAGGCATTATAGAAAGAGTAGAAGAACAACAGGATCTAAGATTGTAGCAATTTCAGCAAGATCGTAACAATCAAATCCTTTCTACATATCAATTCACGAACCATGAGTAACAGAGCTATCTTGTGTTTGCACTGCAACAATATCTCCAACACGAGGAAGCCAACGTCGTGATACAGGAATGGATTGAAAGAACTGGTTTGGGTACACAAACTCTGGTGTAGTGGGGTCCGTTTCTTTGCTTAATCCACGATAATGGGTGAGCAAAATGAGAGGGATCAGAGCAACAGAGGGAACTAATTGCCAAGGAAGTTGTACAATCGATAATACGTGTTCTGTATCTTTCGAAAACTGTACTTTACATACATACACAAGACATCGTTGGAGAATGGTCAAAAGGAATCTCTCAAAAAAAGGATGAAAGTACGCCCTACATTAACGATGGTGATTTCTGCCCATTCTTTAGATCCACCTTGGGATTGTTGTTTCAACTGTTCTAAGGAGACCAACGATCCTTGTTGGGATTGGGAAGCAAACAACATCTCAGCGAGCTGAATTTGGTTTTGATACGACTACACTTCAGTGCAATGATCAAGATTACCGGGATATGAACAGCCATAACATCTCCTTTTGAGCAATCTGTGAGTCTCTCATTATATTTACTCCAATAATTGAACATAAAGAGTCGTCTTCGAAGAGTGGAGAGAATCAGATCACTCACAGATCTCGGAAGATGCGAAGTATGAGCAGGCCGTTGTATCACCTCATTCTCTTGTTTCTTGATCAGCGAGAATAGAGATGGAAACTCAGTAGCGAGGTCGATTGAAGGTACAGATACCCACGAAATGTCATTCTTGTGTTTCTCATTATCTGAATCTTATAGAGGGTGAAATAGATACACAATCGATACAACGAAGGAAATTCGGAACAAAGAAGGGTTTCAATGGATGGAGCTACAGGAATGGTTGTTTGTCGCTGTTTAAACTGATTGTCACAGTAGTTCAAGAGGCTTACGGGCAATACAGATACAGTGGGAATTGATTTTGGATTCTGCTGGATTCGAGGACGTTTATAATCTTCGGCAGTTTGAAATGTGATTTCCTTCTTTTGAAAAGCCTCCAGAAGCAATTGAGCAAGTCGGATCTTATTGATTCCTCGTGGAACAAACTTTGCATTTTGTGTAAGGATAAAAATGATATCGCGCATAGCTAGAGTTGAGGACATCATTAGATGAGACAGTATTCTTTTCGAATTGAATCTACTGTCAACGGCTTTCCACGAAGTCGATTGATAAGAAAGGCATAATAACGTTCTTCCTCCAGAGGTTGGATTACTGGCAGTGGACTCAGAGAAGATGGTTTTCGCTTTCTCTGTTGCTTGGGTTGTTGCTCTTCCACAGAAGGAGCTTTTTCTTCACGAATTGCGGGAACCGTGACAGAAATGACGTTGTTGTCTTGTTCAACAGGCTGCGACAGTGGAGTTACTTGTTTCTGAATTTCATTTTCATCATTCTTGTTTTCAGACTCTGTTACAACGGGAATGGGCTGAGTTTGCTGTTTTACATTACCTTGAACATGGAGAACAGGTGTAGAATGAGAAGATGTAGTCGATGGACTATTGAATGCTTCATTCAACTGAGATAGAAATTGAATTTGAGATGACTGCGGTACAGCCTTCTTGTTGCGAAGACTATAGAGAACAGGCTATGTCAGAATCCTTTCTTAGATATACTGATGTTTCAGATTCCGAAGCTGTTTCATTATCGCTTATTCGAGCTGAAGGTGTCAAACCAGTCTTATCAGATGAGCCTTTTCTTGTTTGTACCGAGTCCATGTAGTTCGTAAATGTCAAACGTTTAGGATCTAAGCTTTACATCCATTGTAAGTGCAAAATACCATCCTCATTCTCGATTATTCGGGGCATGATTCTGTTTGATAGGAATTGCGAAGAAAGTACAAATTTGTAATTAGCTCATCCTTTTACATTGTTCTGTTTTGTTTATTCGCGATAAACCATCCATCAATGATCCTACGGCTTGTCCTAAACACAAAACGTCTATTGTTTCCACATGCAAGTGGTCAGTTAAAGGCAAAGAGAGAAGGATAGTTACGTTGTAGTTAATCATTCTTTACATTGTATTTGGTTTCGTAGACCAATTGTAACGAAATTTAGAAGGCTCGTTTAACAATGTAGATGAATATCGTTCCTGTCCGTAACACTCTTCGGAGGACTCTTGCCATTGTGGCACCTGGAAATGTAGTCAATAAACTTTTCATGTGATTGTAGATACGTCAATTCTCGTTACCGGCAGTAACGGCTCATAGTTCTCAGTATGCCCTGTGGCTAATGAGATGGAAATACAGATATGGTAAACAAATAAGACAAATGCATACAAACCCCTCCAAAGAAGGCAAGGGTAGAAAGTTTCGGTTCTGTGTAATTTCGTTGTAGATGCTGCAGATTCCCTAAAAGAGTCTTCAAAGAATGCTGCAGAGAAGGACGTTGTAAGTGAAGTGAGAGAAAGCATCCAGAAGCAGAAAGAGATGGAGGACAAGTCATGGAATGCTGGATCTGAAGGTATGAAAGAACCATTTTTAATGATATTTTAGTTCCTAAGGATGTGAAAGAGTCCACTTCGTCAGATTCCTTTTCTGATGCGATGAACAATATGCTGAATGAAGGTGATATCCCTTCTTTCATGAAGAAGATTATGGGAAAGGAAAAGTCCACCTCAGCAAAGAATGGAGCGGAATCCATGGCAACTCCAGAAGAAGTGGATGCTTTTGTCAAAGAGGAGGAAGAGTTGATCAATCGTTGTGACAGTGCTGTAAAAGAGTTGGAGACAGGTCTCGAAAAGAAGACTCTTCCATTCTTTGTACGACCTATGGCCAAACAGTTAATAAACAATCTGAAATCCATTCGATCTAAAGCAGAGAGTCGTCTTTCGGAATTACGAAATCCTGAAGCAAAATCCAATGCTTCAGAAATGCGCTCTGAAATCAAATCGGGTGAGAACAGTGCTGGAGAAGGAAAACCTGAAGCCAGTAAGGCTGCAGCAAGTGAAACCACTACCAAGAAGGCTGCAGAGACTAGCAATGCTGGAGATGCTAAGGAGGCCAAATACTCCGAGAAGCCAAAAAGTGCCTCATCGAAACCGGAAGATGTGATGTCTGAGTTTATGAAAACACTGAAGAAGAATTTTACTGGAGATAACAATGTTTGTTCATGGAAGGAGGTTAATGTGTAGAATGGATGGTCATCTCTCATCATCTATTCAGCTGTGTTCGCTGTCACATTAGCTCTCCTCAGTCGAGGTGGAGGCAACAATAATCACATTTCCTATGACGAATTTGTTAAGGAATTCTTATTGAAGGGAAATGTGAAAGAAATAATATTGACAGAAAAAGGACGGATTTATGTAGAAATCGTGGATGGTAGTTCTAGAGTGTGATCATGACATTCAGATTTCCAAGGAAGTAATGGAAAGACGTATTCAGCAAAGAAGGAGAATCAACCGATTCACTACAGTTTCGATGTTCCTGATACTGGTGACTTTATGAAGAATGTGGAGGAGATGCAACTGGAACTAGGACTTGCTCGTGAAGACTTCGTTCCCATGTCATATCGTACAGCGACTGTGGGGAACGATACAGTCTCCACATTGATCTCTCTTGCGATGTTTGTTTTGATTGCGAGCATGTTCTTCCCTCGGAAGGGAGGCATGAATAACATGATGTCCAAAGCCATGGGAATCGAACCCAAATCGATTGAGATTGTAAAGAATACTGGAGTA
>JABLTK010066465.1_pt1 | contig 17233 bp, 15 predicted proteins | sample 7160131 | NCBI WGS metagenome assembly JABLTK01 (sample SAMN14651221, study PRJNA627086) | human gut metagenome | isolation source: feces | host: Homo sapiens
ATGTTTATGAAGTGAATTTAGTAATAACACCGGATTAACAAGAAGACAAGTCATTCTTGAAGGCAAATCCTTACATATTGTGAGCTTCTATTTCCACCTCATTCTCACATTCCCGAGCTTCTTTCCTAGCTTTCCCATGTCTGATAGCTATCGTGATGTCATTGTATGGACCGTAGATGCTGCACGAATCGTGAAACCAGTTCGTTTTGACTCCCAGAGTGCGATGGCTGAGATCTTGTACAATCAACGATACTACCACTATACACGCAAATGCTTACACATGGTAAAAATCAAAAAGAGACTGAAATTTAGTTGCTATCAGGTGTAGCACCATGGGTGCCTCTCATTGTGGTTGTAACCAATCAAGAAACCCCTGGAGCATTAAGTAACACTGAAGTAATTCGTATCTTGCGGTTATGGAAAGAACACCGACTATGGAGACTTTACTCTCTCTTCAATGGATCGATATCAGAAAGCGTTCTCTTTGTGCATTGCATAAACGAAGTCCATCGCATTCAGTATCATCTTGAACATGCAAGATGAAAAGGGTATAGAATACACTGACGTGAATTAACAAGTGAAATTGAATAAAAATGTTTGTAAACTAAACTGCAGGATACTTGGGAGCTTGCTTGGCAGCCGAAGCAGCAAAGTCCTTCAAATAGGGAATACCATCCACATACTTTCCAATAATAGGGACCTAGAATGAATTCATGTCTCCAATCCCACTTGACGAAGGAATGACAAGAGCATAGGGAAATATGATCCAAATAAAACTATGATTCCATAGCCTTCCATAATCATTCCAATAATTGTCCAGCGCATTAAAACAAGCACAATTCCAGAGAAGAAACAAATCAATCCTTTCCATTTCTATCTTCATAAATTGACAATAATGCATACACTGGGATTCTCAAATGGATTGAAGAAATGGAGACATCGCATAAAACCAAAGAGAAAAGGCATTCCACTATCAATATATTTAGTACCAAATTAACCTACCCTAGAAAAAGAATATTACCCATAGCTAATAAGGCTGAATCAAAGAAAAGAATCACACCAAGTACTAAGAGTGTTACACCTAGCGAAACAAGAATGACTCCAATCTTTCGATTATCAGAGAAGAGATTCTCAACAACAGATAACATCTTACTAGGATAGACGTAATTTTAGGAGTGGCGCAAGAATTCGGCCATTCCATTTAGGTTTATTAAGTGGACCAAAGTGATTTCTTTCAACATGAGCGATACGAAGGATATCCGTGTTCCCAAATCTGTAGAGAAAAGCGGATTTGGTTGATCTCTAGGAATTCGAGAGTTACCAAAAAGGGAAGGCTGAATATGATTCGATCATGCAGAAGATTAGCGATATGGAAATGAGTATATCAGAAAACAAGTAGGATGGATGTCGATTAGCTGATTGTTAGAGACGTTTTGGAAACACTAGAAGGGATGGAAGATAGTCGTCGGTGTTTCCGAGTGGTTGATTCGATTCTTGTAGAGCGCAATGTTGGGGAAGTGAAGAAAGCATTACAGACAGAGAAGGAAAATGTAATCAATCCAACAGGAATTGAGGTGTAGATGATGGTTTTGATGGGTCAACTGAATACACGCTCTAGAGACTTGGAAAAGGCTATCCTATCATTTGAAGTGTGTATGGTGGAAAGATGTTACTTGTAGACAAAGTATGGCATTACCAAAGCAGTTGCTGTGTAAATCAAGGAATTGATCATTATGTTTGTTCTACATATACTAGCGACAACAGTGTCCACTATCACGGCTGAATTGGAATTCTTCTAATTGGCAGGAAATAATTACCCAGCAGATTCTGTCGTGGATAGTTTCCTTTCCTTAAGTTTGTTTCAAGACTTTATTTGATTACAAAATGGTAGGAATTGGGTTTGGGATATCTGTGATTGGATGTGAATTTGATGAGGATGTTTCTAACGTGTCTTTAGTCTGCCAACGGAAAGAAGGTTCATTTCGTCTATGTCTGATCTGATTCATAGAAATGGAGCAAGGGTAAGGTGAGAGATACCGTCGATAACAAGGTCTACTTTGAGAAGGCCGATTACGACAAGCTTCTTGCTGAGGTTCCTAAGGTTGGTAGTTTTTGTATTTGGGTCATGTGTAGATGAAGCTGATCACCGTTTATACCATTGTGGACCGTCTGAAGATGAACGGTTCCTGTGCTCGTGCTGGAATCCGTGAGCTTGTCAAGCAGGGAAAGATTGTAGAGGTCTCTAAGCGTGGACATTACATTCTTACTCGTTAGGATTTGGGAGGCGGATCATCAGTAGGCAGCCAATAATCAACATGCTTGTAATCAGGTGATTGTTACAGAATTGAAACAAGTGGTTTGTTTGTTGAAAGAAACAGAGAATTGCTTTGTCTTCTCATAAGGAGTGTAGGATTTTCCACCATACTCTGCCCAAGATCCATCGTAGACAGCAATACTAGAAATAATCACACACTACAGACAACTCACCTTCCAGGAGCACGTCTATTCAGCAAATAAGCGGCGAAGAAATCGACACAAGCTGTCGTTCCAGATCCACATGAGAAAACAATTGGCTCCTTGCGGTTGATGTCCACACCCGCATTCTTAAAAATGGTCAGCAATTCCTCACGAGGACGGATTTCAAACTTCTTATCTGGATTCGTGATCATAGAGAAGGGAATATTCTTGCTTCCAGGCATATGACCACTCGTCAGACCAGGACGAGCCTCAGGGACAGTACCATCAAAACGACCCTGGGGACGAGCATCGACAACCGTCATATCTGTCTTACCATTCTTGAAATCGGCTATCAGATCCATCACCTGATCCAACACACGAACCATCGAATAGTCAGGATTCACATAGAAACTACCCTTGGTAGTCACAGAAGGAACTTCACCTGCCTCCAGAGGACGCTTTTCAGCTTCCCAGCGAGGAAGACCACCATTAAGTACATACACCTTTGCATTCTTATTAAACAGGCGGAACATCCACCAAGCGCGAGTAGCACTAAACAGTCCATGAGTATCATACCTAGATATGAGATTTCAAAGAGAGAACAACAGAACAATTTCGTCCGTATCATTAACACCTAAGTCTTCGATGCATTGCTTGAAATAGGTTGGTGTAGGAAGCATATGAGGGAGCTTTAATTGGCAATCCGCAATAGCATCAATATTAAAGAACTGAGCGCCAGGGATACGTTTCTACGTCTAATTCAATAGATCCCTGAATATACATCCGTAAATTCCTTGATAGCGTTACGTTTAGGATCAAGGTGAAGGGTAGCATCAAATACACGCACCTTTCCAAGTCTCTGCTGAAGCCATTCTGGATCCACCACACCTACGTACTAATATGAAAGAATTATCCATTACCATCAGCAGGAGAATAAGAAGAGAATGCACGAACAGAAGTAGCCATAAATGTCTTAGTTGACGCCGAACGGAGAGCAGCAAGCATTGAAAGCAAGATTTTGAGTGGATTTCGATTGATTTCGATTTCCGCGGGAATGATCAAACAAACAGTACCACCTCTTTTGTTGCAATAGTTGCAATAACATTTCAATCTGCTCTCTTTGCTCTTGAATGATCCGTTCCTGTTCACAGAATTGGCGAACCATGTCACCTCGCAAGTCTGATACTTCTCGATGAATGTATGTTTGGAGTTCCTCAATCATGGGTCTAATCACTTCTGGATATCAGGAGTCGTGGCAAAAACTACCTTGGTAAGAATCTACGGAATTGAACTGTTGTAAGGAGGCTTGTTGAGATGTATCTGGCAGTGGATGAAGTGGTGAAATGGGAGAGTTCGTTGGTAACGATTGTACAGTGTATGTTGGTTTTGAAGGGGTTGATGGAGACTGATGGATAGAAGAATGTAAAGGAGATTGAAGTTGAACTGGGCTAAATTGAGGTTGAGTAACAGAGACTCGAGGTTGAGTAGCACTAAATTGAGATTGAGCAGAAACATACGGAGACTGTGTGTGCTGCTTTACAGGAGTAGGCAGTGGAATTGATGCAGACAGAACTGGGTTAGTCACTTCTTGACCTGAATCCCTCTCACGATCGCCATAAGAATGACAAAACCGAACAACACAAACAGCATTTACACGGACTGTATCAATTGGATCAACCAAATCATATATATTCCATAACATTAATGAGTCCTTTGTAGCTACAACCACTAAATCATTCTGAATATCTGCAGATAGTACAGATGTACCTAATTGAATCATACCAAAAGGTCTAGTATGAATTCAACTCTCATCACTCACTGATATGTCTTTAGATTCAATAGCACTACTGTCTCTGATCCATAACATACTAACCCGTGTAATAACGGAGAGGAAGAGTAAGAGAGATGAAGAGCCTGAGAAGGTTGAATACTATAGACACTAGCAGACTATAGGTCACTATCAACTACAATTATGACTCTCTTGATCAGAGGCATTAACCGATATACTTGACCTGAGGCAGTAGAGAAGTAAATGTTGTTAGAAAAGGAAATCATACTTAGAATCGACTAAATCTTATCTTATATAGATGAACCAACATCATTTTCAACAGAGTAAATCGGAGTGACAACCTTATTCTTCACATTCACCTCAATTATCTGTCCCTTGTTTGTACTAACATAGACCAAACTGAAAGAATACTCCACAACCGATGTAATAACACTATCAGGAAGGTTCACATCAATCACCGGATCTTCAAATCCAGACTTTGATATGGGCCATAGCTATCTCTAAACTCAGAAAAATACACTTACACGAATGTTGCCATTGGCATCACCTGTAATTACAAAACGACTTCCTGTTAAGATATGTCCCGAGATGATAGGTACTATATACAAATATAACAACAATCCATACTCGGTTCTTCCCCATTCACACTATTTGTTGAAGATATCAATGTAACCTTGTTAATGTTCTTGAGGTACATATCTCCCCGACTTGAACAGACAAATATATAGTTGTCTATGAATCAAACCAACATCCTATCCAAACTGTTTTGATTCCAGTCAATTACACTACTCTGAATACTCCCAATCTCAAATTCATGAACTGAAACTAGGTTGGAATTCACCTCCCATATCGATGTCGCCTCTCCAGATGTACACAAAAGCGTTGAACTCATTCGTGGTATCGGTAATGGATTATAGTGATCGTTAGAATCCAGAAATTTGCGAATGCGAAAAGAGATCTGGTCTTTTCATGGTTACTGTTTTGCAAGATGAGTACACTCTATGTTGATGGAAAAGCTCACCAGCCAGTTCTCGTAAGAGAGGACACAAGGTAATGATCATTTGGAAGAGTGAGACATAGTTTTGGTTCTGTTACAACAATCACTTCGTTTCCTTATGGACTCCCGAAAGAAGATATTGGAATAAAGAAAATGATGGAAGAAGTAGATCTGAGAATTGATATAAGAATTAGCTTGATTCAACATATGAAGATGCTGTAGACTCTGTTTTCAACAATGATTCATGGAATCTGCGATTTCAGTACTCCAAGATTCCTAGCATTTATGAAACGAACATCACTTCAACTCTTCTCCCAATTTCCGAAGTGCATCATGCTAAGGAATTCAATGACACTGAAGATCCGGGAGTCATTGCCGATGGAATCCGACAAGTTCCTCAGACACTAGACTGTGCTTTAAATTCAACGTCATCAAATCGACGAAATGCCAAAGGAGGGGTACAATCAATGGACTTCCTCAATTCTAGGTTCAAGGAGATTGTCACAACCAACCCATGTTACCAGGAGGTTTATCACTGGTAGCTAGTTTGCGTCTCAACGAAATGAAGGAAGAAGTTCATGAGAAACGCTATTGTTCCGAGAAAGCTCACAATCTCCTCCATATTTCTGTTAAATCGACAGATTTACCTCGTTCCATTCTCAAAGAGATATGATTCGTAGATATCTCGAATAAGATCATTGATGGTTTCACTCCAACATTCGCATCTGAAACGATTCCAGATCTTGAGGTTGAGGGATTGACTCCAGACATGGAACAATTCGCTGATGATTATCATATCCCAGCGAAGTCTGTACTTCCAATAATCTCTGACATTTCTTTTCCCACCTCTTCATCGATACTTCGTTCAACAGATCTACCCAATGTATCCGAAGTTCTAGAAGAGCCTTTGAAACCCAGTGACCCAGCTACATCCGAACTCGTAACCACCGATCCTGCTGTCACCAAACCCAAACCAAAAGAAGTACCGATTTCAGACTTATCAGACGTGGAACTGGCAAACAAGATCCGTCAATTGTTACAGATCCAGACAGCAGAGAAATCATTTGTCAATAATATATCCAATCGTGGTATCAAGCTGAATAACCGAGATAGTCGTTGGGGTATTATTGATGAGACTGATATGACACACTTTCATGAAATGGTTTCTCATATGGCTCAGAACTTCCCTTTTGAGTTGGATGATTTCCAGAAACGTTCGATTGTTCATCTTGAACGAGGTGAGAGCGTGTATGTATGTGCTCATACTTCGGCAGGAAAGACTGTTGTGGCCGATTATGCTATCTCATTGTGTCAACAGCATATGACCAAATGCATTTACACATCCCCTGTGAAAGCACTCTCTAATCAGAAGTATCATGATTTCAAACAGAAATACGAAGACGTGGGTATTGTCACAGGAGATGTTTCTGTGAATCCTACCGCAGGTACACTAATCATGACAACCGAAATTCTACGTGAAATGCTTTATAACGGTAGTGATGTGATTCGAGATGTTGAATGGGTTGTGTTTGATGAGGCTCACTACATAAATGACTCTGATCGAGGTGTGGTGTGGGAAGAATCCATCATTCTCATGCCCGATCACATCAATATGATCTTTCTGTCAGCTACAACTCCTAATGTCCAAGATATTGCTGATTGGATTGGTCGTACCAAACAGAAGAAAGTATACATCATGGAGACTCAGTTACGACCTGTCCCTCTACAATATGATCTAATCTATGAAAACAAGGTTACTACTGTACATGTGTGTTTATTCTTTGAACTCTAGTTGAAAGAATCTTCTGGTCAGTTCCATCCTGAAAGGATTCGTTTGCTTCATGGTTTCAAAGCGAATGAAACATCAAAGGATGATATACCTCTGGTCCAACCAGTAGTCTTGCGTCCAACACAGAAGGAATTACGAGGATTAGTCCAGATTCTAAAGAAACGTGATGATTTGCCAGTAAGAATGATCCTTGGATTTGATGGTAGTGCATCGTTTTTACGTTAGGTCGTGATCTTTGCGATAAGTGTGCTCAATCGTGTACAGATACACTGTTGAGTGCAGAACAGAGTCACAGTGTGAGACAATATTACAACCAATGTATTGCAAATCTAAGACGAGAAGATCAAGTCCTTCCACAGGTACAAGGATTGCTTCCTCTTCTTCAACGAGGTATAGGAGTACATCATTCAGGGTTACTGCCTTTGTTGAAGGAGATTGTAGAAATACTCTTCTCTCAGGGTTTGATAAAGGTGCTATTTGCAACAGAGACGTTTGCTATTGGTGTGAATATGCCTGCAAAAGCAGTATGTTTTAATGGAATTGCTAAATTCGATGGTACAGGACGTCGTTACTTCTTAGCCACTGAGTGATCGATTCGTTGCACTTTCATTTCTAGATTCACTCAAATGGCTGGTCGAGCTGGACGTCGAGGCAAAGATAAGGAAGGCCATGTGTATATATTTGTGAGAGATCTTCCTAGTACTTCAGTGTTGATGCGAATCATTCAACCATCAACAGACATGATCACATCTCAGTTCCGAATCGACTATTCAATGATTCTGAATGTTATGCGAGTCGAAGATATGTCTCTAGAATCTATGCTCTCTCATTCCTTTGCAGAGGCAGTAAGGATGCGAGAATTGGATAAGAACAATTATTCACAAGTAAGAGATGGCTGTTTGATGTGATTTAGGCTGTTAAGGATATTCAGCTAATTGTTAACAGACTCATGGATACTCTATCTTGTGAACAGGGCATTCGTCCAGAGGAGATGGTGGAAATGGTGGAAAAGCAACAGGCCAAACAGAAGAAGTTACTTTCAAATGCATTACTCACTTACAAAGCCAATCAGAAGAACAAACCAGATGCATTGTGTCGTGGCCGTTTTGTCATTGGATCGGTTGCATTCAATCAAGGAGATGGGGTAAGCATGAGTGGTTTGAATAAGATCTAGAAGGATCTGTTAGTACGTACAGTGGTTACGGTACACATGTATAATGAAGAATCCAAATCACTATTCGGCTTTGCTTATGTTCCTCCAGTCTTATTCACTACATCAACTTACGTGTAGAATGTGCCAATTCCACAAGACCAGGTAGTTCCTCTTACAACACGCACTACATTTACTGATATCATTGGTCTGTATCTTCTCTGTAATAATCGTTCTCTCTTCGTGACTCGACTTCCATTGGAAGTAAGTTACCTTCTAGTATATGAACCTAGGATGTTGAAATGGTTCTCACCTCCATATCTGCTACTGCTAAACAACGTGTTCTCATGCAAAATGTTTCTCTCACTTCTCAATACATCCTCTCCATTATGAACGAGTTAGTACCTCTGTATGAAACGGCTGTGAAACTGTCGCAGGGAGTTTCATTATTACGAATAGATACTGATCTGGAAGATACAAGTGTATGTTGTAAGTGCAGTCAACATTCGAAATGTATGATCACTGTGCGCCAGTTGATTCAGTTGAATGCAAAGCAAAAAGAATTAAAGGAACTAATGTCTTCGGACAAGCTGAGTATGTTACCAGAACTTCACTCTCGCATTGCTGTATTGAGGAATCTGATGTACGTTGATAGTCAAGATTTGGTAACACTGAAAGGTCGGTGTTGTTGTCTGGTAGGAGAATTGGAGAAAGTTCATTCTAGATTCGCTCAGGTAATGCATTATTGCTCATTGAAATGCTATTTGAGAATCTACTAACAGATCTTGCCCCTCCCGAATTGGCAGCAGTCTTAAGTGTAATGATTTATGAACATGGAAGTGGATCTGGTGTGGTGTTGAGAAATCGACGGTTGAAAGACCTGAAGGATAAAATGATGATCATTGCACGCAATATTTGTCAAGTGGAAGTGGATTGTGGTTTGGAGAAGGAAGTGACTGATGAAGCAGTTGAGAAGATGTTGCCTACAGACTTTATGGAGGTAGCCTATAACTGGTGTCGTGGTTTATCATTTGCAGAGATCATGAAGGATGTGGATATGGCTGAAGGATTTGTTGTGAATCAGTTGTTACGAACTGTTCAAATGTGTCGTAAGTTAGGAGATATTGCTGTTGAGATTGGTAATCCAGAACTGCATTATAAGTGTGATGACATCTGTACTGCCATGTTAAGAGATATTGTCTTCACTCCTTCATTATATCTTGCTGAGTAATTTCTTTCTTAACAAACACACTCGCTCAACGTTCGAAAACTACCTTAGTAGCGTTGGCTTCATTACAAATATATTAAACACTCATCATTGAGAGATCAATCTGTCCTTTATGTTCAGGTTTCGGAGGAGCCGACTTTGTAGTCTTCTTAGTTACAGGCAGCTCCTTCTTTTCTAACTTCGTATGGCTTCCAATATACACAACAACTCCCAGCAATAGAGCAACAATCAATAAACCTACAAACACCCAAATTAAGAAAGAATAATCGGGACATGAACCATATGTGAACTGTACACCATCTTGTACAATCGATTTGCCATTATAATACAAGGAGATAGGAACCTTCGATTCTCCACTCCATAAGAAATCAGCAGTATGAGCCCACTGCCACTCGGCACGATCTACTAACTTGGGACCATCACACAATAGATGGGTTTGATTGATGACCTTGGCAGGTGTAGCCGCAAAGTCACCAAATTGGCATGAAAGCGAGATAGAACTACTTCGAGGGAATCCGTGACCAATCATCATGATTTCTTGTGGCATATCCTCATTGCACAGGCCCTCTGGAGTAACATGAAGGACTACAGGACAAGTACTATTCTGGAGAGTCTCCTTCAGTGCGTTCAGTTGTGAATAATCAGATGCCAGACTGAAATACTCATTAGAAGGTGAGGAAGAGATCTGACGGAGATCATCCTCATAGTAGGAGGCCTCACCGACACCAATCGTGTAGATTTGAATATCGTCAGCTTTTGCCAAGTTTGCCTTATCGATTGCATACTGATTGCATGCATGAGGATTGTTGATACAAGAAACTCCAGCATTAGGAGGGATTGTTTGATATCCATCTGTAATCAAGATAATTTGATCAGGGATATCAGGACGACTATTCCTGAGGATATTATGAGCCGTTTCAATTGCCATCGCAATGTTCGTAGAACCGGATAAACGGTCTGTGTCGAGAGCTTTACGCAAATCACAAGCATCGTAGGTCAAATCTTGAAGAGTACGAACACTCGTAGAAAACTCAAGAATTGAGACCTGGGTATAGTTTGGATGAAGATAATAATACTGAATAACGCTCTTCACAAAGTCAATAGCCTTGACATAGTCAGAATCTGAAATACTGCTTGAAGAATCAATCAAGAAGACTACATCCATAGCTCCCTGACAGATTGCTGTTGAGTTGTACAATGTGTAATTGTAATAACAACCATAATTACCATTCTCTCCAAAACCACCACCTTCTTGAGGGAAATAGGCATCTCCCCGAGTTTCCCACCAGTCGAACCAACCCTGTTCATACCAGCCACCTCCAGAACTACCACCTGAACCACTACCAGAGCCACCTCCTGAACCACCACCAGAGCCACCACCTGAACCACCACTTCCCGATTCTGGACCATCATAGCCAGGAGGGTACGTATCATCAAGTCTACGAATATGATAGTCTTCCAAAACAGGTTGAGCTGGAATAGCAACAATGAGAATAAACAATGCAAAAACAGTAAAACTTCGCATTCAATTGAATATAAATCTTTAGATAAACGTCCAATCATCTACCTTCTTCATGATCATCATGAATCACTATAGAACAAAAAACATCCCGATTTTGTTCAGTTAGGTTTTCTCTTCCATGAGACTAGTTATTGAGGGAAGAAGAAATGAGGGAGCTGAAAAACTGGACGAGGAACCTGTTTTTGTTGTCCAACAATTGGATTGCATCATCAACCGAAGTATAGTTCATTCCTCAGGATCCCTCTATCTCACATCAGAGTAATCAAATGAAATAGTTTTAATTTAAAGATATGGTATCTTTCTTTCGAGTCCCGAAGAAGACTATTCTCTAGTCATTGATTATAAAGCAATCGGTGTTCATGCCGTTTGTCATAGTGCAGATATTTATAAACGACCCTGTGTCTATTGTCAACTCTCAGATCCTGAAGAAGATGAGTTCGATTGTGCGACATATTCTCCAGGATTCGATATAGAAAGTGAGGAAGATAATGATGCATGTGAATGTATTCATCCGAATTCGGGTGTCTATGAAGTTCTTTTTTCTCCTGATGATGATACAATACGTAATTATGGGAATCTATTGTGATGTAGTAAATCCACTATTTGATAGTCTCAGCCATCTCCAAACTGACTGTCAAAGTCCTGAAGAAGACCTTTTTGATATCGACAGAGATATTGCTTTCGACTGTAACATGGCACAACTATTCGAGCAAGCAGATGTATGTCCACAAAGTAATATGATTATTAGATTGAGTATCAAACCAAACATTTAGAGTGATTTGTTTATTATCATTCATCACTTACACTACAGAGGGTTTTGCCTTGATCATCTTTCCCTTTGCCTTTGCACCAGGAGCTGCTTTCTTCTTCTTATTCACCTTAAGGAGAATTAGTATAATAACTATAATAATCACAATTATCACCACAATAAATATAATTAGAAGCATGATAGGCATACAGAATCCACTCTCCTTTTCCCAGACACCATCTTCATCACCCAACACACATGCTCGTTTCTTTGTACCAATATAACTTCCTAATTCACGACAACTATAAAAAGCCGTTTCATCAACATAAGTTCTTGAGAAAACACCATCTGCTAGACAGTATCCCCGTCGTACTGTGATTGAGATCACTACTGCCGTGGCTGCCACAGGGTTACGACCGAATACAGTGTAAGAAGAGATATCAGTAAGTTTCTGAGGTGTTCCGAAGATCTCTCCAGTTGTAGAATCCAGTTCCAATCCCTCAGGCAGTTCTACATTGTCCAATGAGAACTCTTCAATAACATATTTGTAGCGAGGCTTTCCAGTAGTGACCTTGGTACCTAATACAAACACATAGGAGGATTGTTGATAAGTAAGATCCTCTGGAATACGGTATACACATCGATCTGAAATCACATCACTCAATACACCATTCGTGCAATTTCGATAACTGTATCCCTTGAAGCCATAAGGACAAGAAGCAGGTGAAATCTGTCCTTCGGAAACAGATGGATACTCATCGATACCAGGACACGCCGTACCACTTGCCTTACAATAGAGTGACACAAATGACATCACAGTCAGTGTATTCGATGATTCATTTTCATCCTGCTCAAATCGGAATGTATTGAAACCCATAAAGCCCACAGAAGTGTCCTCTGCCATTCGCTTGTTCTTCTCCATCTCCTTTCCCCTCACTTCAACCATTGTGAACCGATCTTCTGATCCAGTGAAGGAGCCATAGAATGAATAGTAATAATTAGTCACAGACAAGGCGTTCTGAATAGCGAACTGGTTGAATTTGCTTCCCAGAAGATTCTCAACAGTCCATTGGATGTAGGCCTCCTTCTTAGTAGGCAAGCGCAACCTTGTCAACATATACATATCCAGAGCCTCTTCAATAGTACCTGCATACAACTGCGAACTTTCAAGGGAAACATATGTATCAACGACAGGAGAACACGTCTCCACACCGAAGATACCTGAGGCATCAAACGACATGGGGACTGAGGTCGGCGTTTCGGTAGCACGATGCATCTCGAAAGCTATCACGTTCGTACCATCCACACCTCCATCAATGCTGAGAATCACATGGAACTTACTGAAGAGAGAGGGATCTCGAGCAGCGAGAGCATTCGTCTCAGGAGTGATTTCAGAAGGCATATTAAACAGAGCCACACGCTTGCCATTGAAGTAAGCAGCCAGACCATCCATGTATCGAACACGAATATTTAGCACCTGATAATCCTCAAGTGAGGGGATATTGAAGGTCTTACGAATATAAACAGCATTTTCTGTAGTCATACCCAGATCAGCAGCCTTCATCACACTCCATTGAGAAGCATCATAATCAATTAACGTCCAACCCTCAGTCACCAGAGAACTCTGTATAGCAATCGTCCAATCTGTAAACTCAATTTGGAAAGGAACCAAAGATGTGAAAGTGGTTGTAACAATTGAAGGCTTGGTCATCTTTGGAACTTGATTGATGTCAAATCGTAACTCACCCTGATCAATGGACAAACAGTATCCAGCAGGGTCAAACCAACCATCTCCTGACGTGTCAATAGCTTCAAACGTATAGAGAGCGGGCTCGATACAGAAGTCACCATAGTATAGTGTATTTCGTTGTGCAACGACATCAACACGTTTTAACACAGGTCCTGTAGTTCCACGACCATGATATACTGCCCATTTCATCTCTGAAGGATAGCTATCTGACCGAATAGTGACAGTGATTAGATTGTGATCACCAGTACAACTAATGATATTGGCAACCATCGGGCACGATGTAGCTTCTCCACTCAACTTCAGTGCGCTAATAGTGAAGTGATAGTTATTGGTGAGTTCAGTAGGAGTACCCATCAGAATACCCGTAGGTGGGTCTAACGACAATCCAGCAGGAAGAGCAGGAGACACAGTGAATTGGAGATAATGGGTATCTGTGGGATAGACCTCAGCCATTTCGATATTCCGAAATGCTGTCAATGGAGACTCATAGGACAGATCAGGGATATTCTGTTCGATGCGATCAGCATTCAGTTCCACTCGATTCACATACCAATAACAGTCCTCAATATCAGAGGCAAAGTTCGTAAATCGATACATGTTGTATGGTTTGTTATTGTTTAAATAGAACAGTTTGTTCTGTGCTACCACCCACCACTTCAATTCACTCACATCTAACAACTGGGTCCATTCTTCTTCCTCCTTGTTACGGGCCAAGAGTTTGAATGAACGCCATTGACGCATGAAGGATGAATAATAGGCTTGAAGAGTAACAGAGCTGATCCACTCACGACGATCATCATTGAATGTGATCTGGATCCAATTCGAACCACACTCAGAGTTATAGGCTCCTGTGTCTGAAGAGAGATCCCAGGCATCCGTAACTTCACCTTTCACATTTTCCTGAGTGAAAGTGGCATCCATCACTCGAGTACTTGCATCACTACCAAAGAGACGAATCACAGCATCAAACTCAGACACAGTGGGTGTGGTTGTAGACAGACCCACTAGAGCAATTGCAATGGAATTCTGACCCACCTTCAAATAATCCACTGCTGATGATCCAGAGGTGATTACTGTTCTGTAGGGAAGGGTGATGAATCGATACTTCACTTCATTGTAGAGGCCATCAGCAGTCATATCCATTGTTAGTTGTCCATCAGGCACATTATTCCTGAACACTTCGACTCCATTCATATACACAATGCAACCAAACTTATAACGAATACCCAGAGAGAATGCACCTCCATTCTCTAACGATGAAACACTGAAGATCTTCTTATAGATCTGAAGATGATTCGTGGAATTGGGGAACTGACCGTAACTCCCTTGTTCCCATGAAGGTGTATTTGTATCATACCAATTGGTAGGAACTTCACCCATCTTGTAGTACCACTGAGATTGATCTGAAATAGGTTGCTGAACACTGAAGTAATAGGAACCAGGAAGAGAGAGACGAGTATTATCGTAATTGCAACGTAGGATTTGTTCTCGTTGTGCACCATGCAGCACATAGACATTTAGATAAGAATACTTGTACCAATAATCACCAGAACTAGTTGTCTCCACTTCATAACGTGAAGCAGTACTACAAATACGTTGAACTGATATGGTGTTGTCCTGCTGATTACTATTAGGCTCAACACTCAGAATTGTTTCTTCTGTATCAAGGTTAATCAACTTATATCCTTCTTTTGAGGACTGTCCTTTGTATACACGCTCAATCTCAATAATAGGATTTGAACACATGTTCACTGTAAGAGTGAAAGAGGCAGAGGCACCGAATACGTCATAACTACTTACTACAAAGGTGGTTTGAGGAAGAGTCTCGGTAGCAATACCAGAAATTGAACACGAAACAGAATCAAAAACAAGACCATTAGGAAGGGAAGGAGTAATAGTACAATTGCCTGCTCCCAGAGTTGTCACATACACATGAATTTGTTCTACATTCGTATACACTGACAATGAAGACACTGACAATGTAAGCGAAGTTGGAATAGGAATATTACACACACCAAGATACAATTCAGGAACCATCACTTGTGATCCACCTTCTAACCACTGAAAACGGTATGCTCCATATGGAGTATTTGCATTATAGATCGGAGCAACGGTGAACTGTTCAGTAGTATACACCTGATTGTACATCGTCTTGATGACTGAGAACCCCTGAGCACTCTCTAGTGAAGGTGCTCCTAACACGTTATAAGCAGTAGCACCAGAAGAACCCATCGAAGCAGGATACCACATGATGGCATTTACAGCAGGAATCACCTGGACTGTGAACGAATAAGACAAGTAATCTTCAGTTCCTGTTAGGGGTATGGAGTAAACACGGCTCTTATAGTAATCCATAGCATAGATTGGGCTTTCACCTCCTGTAGAAGTGATGGTGGGAGAATAAGGGAAAGGATAACAGTTCACATCTGTCATTGCTGCAGCATACACAGAAAGCCAAGCATCGAAATCAATGGACGTTACTATAGCACCTGCAGACATATGGATTTCAACAGCTAAAACACAGTCTGATGATTCAATCTCTAATCCTGATCGCACGACTCCTCGGAATTCTGATGTTGTAAAGGACCCAATAGCTTCTGTGGATGAAGTGACCTCCCCAACAGGCATATTTCGACGATAGATTTCCATACCATTAATGTAGGCAATAATTCCATATCGGAACCTCATTCGAACTTCATATGCTGCCATATTCGAAATACCAGTAAAGTGTTTTCTGAAATACTGCGTACCGTCGGTAGGAGTTGATGGATTACCGAGTACCACACTGGTCCACGAATCGTCATTATAATCAATAGAAGTCCATCCACTTGCATAAGAATTCGTAAATTTCCACTCCGCATTTGTCTTTAAAGGATTGTAAAGGGAAAGGGCATTAGTCAGTGTACGCTTTGCATACAAATAACCCTTAAACACAATATTCTCATAGGGACCATGAACCTCTAAATAGGCACCATTTGTCCAGCTGTCTCCATAAGAATCAACTAACGAGATAGTATATTGGTCATTGACCGTCTTTTCCAAACAATAATCGATCGAATATAACTGGTCTATTACTTGAGGTGGAGAAGAGTACAAGATTTGTGTTCCACCGTAAATTTGTACACTCTCTTCAGTTGCATGATTACGATTCTGCTTAATTATTTTGACCCAGTTCTCCTGATCAGAACAAACAACTGCCGTCGACAATACAACTACATCTCAACGAGAAAACTCAACACTACACAGAATAGACAGGATAACAACTACAAACTTCATTATTAACTGGTACAGTGAAGTCTCGTTAAACTATTGGTTATGACGCGGTTCTACGGTTTCTCGATTCTAGTTCTTCTCGAATTCTAACTACAGAAAAAACGATTTAGGGGCAAAATAATCTAGAATAAACACTACAAATAGTGCAGAGTGGAATCAGAACAATAGTGGTTTTGTACTCTACAAAGAGTGAAAATTGCGTGTCAAATGCACATTCCCGCAGTTATTACTCTTCAAACGACAATACAGTTATGCTATCATTCTGAAAGGTCAATCCTGAAGGGTTCTGTACAAGACAACTTGTCCGAGTGGTTAAGGAGACAGACTAGAAATCTATTGGGCTTTGCCCGCGCAGGTTCGAATCCTGCAGTTGTCGTTTTTCTATTCTTTATTCTATCCTTTTTCTCACTTTCCACATTTCAATCACTTTTCACACTTGCATTTGTTAACAAACACACTCTCAATCGACTTATCGGTATCTACGAAGAGAAAGAGTGTTACGACGCATCCAGCTGGCTCTCATGGATCCA
>JABLTK010021624.1_pt1 | contig 17185 bp, 23 predicted proteins | sample 7160131 | NCBI WGS metagenome assembly JABLTK01 (sample SAMN14651221, study PRJNA627086) | human gut metagenome | isolation source: feces | host: Homo sapiens
AATCAACCTTAATATTATGAAGAGCAATTCCAAACAGGTCCTCGATGTTGTTGTTGGGAATCAAGTCATATAGGTAATTACTTCTCATACTCTAGGCATCAGATGCTGATAGTATTGTCTCAAGTGTTGTATATTCATATATACTTTATACAGTCGTACTTTGTGATACACGTTATCTGTAGCAATGTACTGATGTAAATCGTCGATCTATTCCACTGGTATACATTTCAAAAGAAAAAATGCGTTTGAGGAACGAGATTAGTGAGTTATTCCGACTTGCTGGTATTGACCATTCCTCTTTACTGACAGTGGGTGAATGTGTGAGCGAGCTGAAACTGGCGAGAGAGAGAGTTTCTCTTCATCTCGTTGACCATAACACTCTCTCTCCAGAATTCTGTGGTTTTGAGGATGTTTTTATCATATTTTTGAATTTATTCAGAGAGTCGTTGAGATCATCGATCATCGTAAGGACGAGGGACGTTATCCTCACGTTACGGGAAGTATGAGAACTATTTCATACGACCCGACAATTGGTATAGCTGCTACTTCCTTAAGACCTTAGAGCGAGGTGTTGGTTCTTGCTGTACTTTGATTGCTGAGAAATTGCGTCAGTGTTCAGTCACACCTCAACATCCTGTCCTTGCTTCTCTCTTAGAAGGTGTCATTCTATTAGACACATTGAATCTCAGTCCAACCGTTAATAAAACCACCCTACAAGACATCAGTATTGTCCACTGGTTACAGTCTTTTGTCTCTATTGATCAGGGTATGGAATATCATGCGATTGTTAACATAGAATCGTTGTACAAACGGTTATTTAATAGCAAGTATGATCCTACGTTATGGAAATCAATGTCCATTCGAGAGGCATTTGAATATGACTACAAGGTATATCAGCGAAATGGGATTCAGATCGGATGGAGTGCAGTTCTGATCGATCTATCATTGTACATGAAGAAGGAATCCTATCCTGAAGAATTGGACAGTATAAATGTTGTTCTTTTGCATATTAGAATATTGCAGGGAGAATAAGTTAGACGTTTTTATTTTCTCCTCAGTACTCTCCAAAGGAACGCCTAAGCGAGAAATTGCTTTCTATCTCCCTAGAAAGAACTTAGAGGACAAACTGAATTATACGGAAACTCTGTTGAAAGCAAAATTCCATTTGAAAGAATTAGGGCCTCATTTCTGGACTACTGACACACCAATCAGTCGCAAGGGTCTTGCACCCATGATAATGGATTCTCTAACATAACAAGTTTGTAACAAATACAACGAAAAAGGCAGTTTACAGTTGCATAGAAGAATTCTCCCTTGGACGCTTTTCTTGATATCCATTTGCATTATCATAATCCGATTTTTCTCGCTTCACCATATCCAAAAACTCATTCTTTCCCAGAATTAATTCTTCATCACTACTTGCACTATCCTTAGGCTCATCATCCATATCAAAATCTTTAGGCATCATTTCATTATCACGAATCACCTTCTCTACAGCGGCTTCATCATCTTCTTCAATACAGAGACGCTTTCGCATTGCTTCCTTTGATGCCTTGTTGCGGAGAAGTTCATTTGCAGATCTCCGTATGAAATTTAGTGTATCCTCGCTGACTTGACTTGAAGACTTCTTATAGAAGAACATACAAGCGTGGTCAATCAGTTGCTCATATCGTGGAGATTTCACGATGAACTCATTGTTCTCGTTTAACCATTCCGATATCTCTTCTCGTTCTCGCTCACTAGCTCCTCTCGCAAGGGACATAATTACTTTCTAAAGTTGATCCAGGAAATCAAAGATCTACCTTCACAGCTTGAGCATTCAACAACTCAACATTTACGGGGACGTCCAGTTCCTTTGCAAGACTTTTCACTGCACGATCGAGATAATCCCCATGACTTGTCGGAAACAAAATACCTCGTTGATATCTTCTCCAGCGCTCATCAAAGATGTCAAAGTTACCTAGAATGTTACAACTAGCATCCAATTAACAATTACTCAGATCTGATGGTACGAGATGATCCATTTCCAACATCATGCCTTCCATGGCATTCATCGTGAGAATAGCATACAATTTGGCACGGATAACATGGTGAAAGATTGTTTTCACCGGTACCTTCTTCCTAGGTGCCTTAGAATTCATTATTTGTTTTTCAAACTAGACAAAAATAGTTTCGATTTTCGGAGTTCATTCTATAAGAAAACATGTTATCAAAGGATGTTCTAAAAAGTATAATCCCACATCTAGTAGGTGATCGAGTAGAAATACTTTTCTTCTTCTTGTGAATCAAACTTGTGCGGTACAAATGGAATGAGATGGACACTTTGGAAGCCTTCTGCTTCCTTTGGAACTTCAAATTTGCTGAAAAACATGTTGATCGCCACTGCAGGGACATGATGTGTATCAGCACCAAATCCGAATGAACGATATGCATTCAAATGAAGAGAAAGTTCTTTTGAAACATCTACAACAACTGCTCGAATTGGAATCGAGAAGCTTTTAGCCAGTTTTATCCATTTCTCACGTGTCTATACTTAATAGAACTCAGAGAGAGTACTCCTTTGCTTCCATTTGTATTATCCACAATCACCGAATGCCCACTCTTCAAAGATGTTGTTGCTGCTTTTATACATTTTGCAATTGTCTTTAATGTATCTTGGTTTATTCGAACATATTCTGGAAAGAGTGAATCACATACAGTTGATTTCCCGGATGCAGGAGGACCGACCAAAAGAACGATCTCAAGGAGGTTGGAAGAATGAACCAAAGATTTCAGGTCCACATTCTCTAGGATTCAACGACGGTTTCAAGTCACACGATTCTTCCGAAGACTTGCAGGGTCAAAAGTGAGTTGGGGATATGGAGTAGACTCAGCTGGTAAGAGTGTCTTGGACTGAAATAGAACCTTTGGGTGATACAGAGTGATTCCACAGTTCCGTGCAAAGTTACCATCACTCGTCCACTTGGAACCATTCACTAGGATTTACGACGTATACCGATCCTACATCCAGTCATATCCCCACAATAGAAGCAATTGTCTTGGGTAAGCGGTATTTTCATTAAACTTTGGATATATTCAAACGATCCAAACGAAGGTTTGCGGAAAATGTCATAGTATCCAGCAAGAAGAAACACTGCATCCACACCCAGTAATGCAGAAACTTTTTCAATCTTCTTCTTTAGCGTCTCCAGAGTGATCTTTTTGTTTGCCAGATTGGCTTGATTAGAAACAATGAAAAGCGCATATCCTGCTTCCTTAAATTCTCTTAATTTCTCAGGGACATTTGGATATTCCAGAGCTACGCTTTCATACGGTTTCAATTAAGATCGACTCCAGAAACCTCCTTACTAGGATATTTTTGGAGTATTTAATCAATGTAGAATCCATATCAAATAGAGCCGCTTTCTGTTGTGTTAATGGAGCTGTTGGAACATTGAAGGTGATGAGCTTGGAAGTGCTTCGAGTGAATTCTCCCCACTTTCTAGAGTTAAGATAGATCAAAAGAATCACTCCTGAGACATCTGCAAAAAGGGTTTTGTGCTTATTTCTAGCTAAAAGTATTGCAACAAATCTGTAACTCCTGATTGTGTGGATTGAAACTCTTTCGGAAAAGAACACAGTTGGCGTAAAGTACGAATCCTCTTCGTCATAGAAATGCTCAAATTATATGGAGATAATTTGATAAAGGTCAAATTTGGAGATGGACCTCTTGGATTCCGCGTTGGAGAAACAGATAGTGGGAGCGTCATTGTATCAGGTTTCTCACAAAACGGTGACTCTTATTATCCTATATATGTGAATAATCAATTTGCTTAGTTTTATTAATAGAATGCGGCCTGTATCGAGATTGGCTACTATATTATATCTGTAAATGGCACAGACGTCACAGCTATGGATAAGGATAACGTAAAACGTGTTTTAAGGGAGGCAAAGCATCCAACGATTGTTGTGTTTGGAAAACCACAGATGAATTCTGGTTCTATACTAGCAAGAATTGGACTGGTAAGGGACGATTTCTGGCATACAAGAGATGTACATGAAGATGCATTGGTTGAATAATAGGACTTTCTGCCGATGCGAGAATATGATTTGACTACCAAGGATGCATCATCTTCACTACTCGATCATCATGGGTTGACTTCAAAGGAAAAGGCAATAACTCCTCTGTACAATGGAGGGGATCTTTTTATCTGTGATCTTCGTGAATATGCATATAATGGTCTTCCTGATGCCAAAACCCGCGCTTCTCTTTGGAAAGTGCTTCTCAATACATATTCCCTTAAACCATCGCTATGGGAAGAAGAAACAACTAAAAATGTATCCATGTATTCGGAATTCGTTCGAGAGTTTATTATCGATCGAAACTCACAGTGTGGAAAACCAAATTCTTGGGATGTTCCGAATCCATTAGATGTAACATGGAAACAAAATAAGCCAAATAGTGATTATGAGCATTTGGTAACAAATGAAAGTCAGTGGTCCCGTGATTTTGGTGATACCGAATTGAGGGATATCATATGGAAAGATTGTGAACGTACCTATAGTGAAATTGCATTCTTTGTGACCAACAAAGCGATCATGGCTAGAATCCTTTATATTTTTGGTAAGTTGAATCAAAGTGTTGAATATGTTCAGGGAATGAACGAGTTGCTCGCCCCCATTCTCTATGCATTTGCTCAAGCAGAAGATCCTTCGGTAATAATTCATTGGGTGTGTGAATGTTAGATGGAGCACGCTGTGTCTCTCTCTGTCGAATCAGATTCCTTCTTTGCCTTTAATATCTTGATGTCTGAGACTCGTGATCTATTCATTCGACAGATGGATAGTACGTCAACTGGCTTGTTGATTCACCATGCTTGATTAATTTATAGGGAGGGGATTTTGCTCCAATTTGAAACGTATTTAGAAATGCATGTTCCTCGCTCCTTGGCTCGTCTCGTAATCCCTTGATTTCGTTCTTATTCTAGAAGGAACTCGGTATCCAAACTCAATTCTTTGCAGTTCGATGGATGACAACTCTATTTGCACGAGAATTCCCCATTACAGAAACACTTCGTGTTTGGGATTCTATTCTTGCTGACCCTAAAAGATTTCAGTTTGCTCATTGCATTGGAACAGCTCTGATCCAACATGTTGAGAATCTTCTCTGTGAAGGGGATTTCGCTCAAGATGTTCAGTTGCTACAGAATTATCCAATGCCTCCAACAGAAGAAGTATTAAAACTGGCTGATCAAATCCGATGTCAACATCTCCAACATACCACATCCGGAGATGATTCAATTACTTCTCATATTGTGAAAGCTGGGAATTCGATTGCTGAAGGTGTTGAAAAGGGTGTGTCATATGTTTGGGATTATGGTTTGCCATTATTATCCCGAATATCACGCTATACCTTATCTGCTTTCTCTTCTAGTCAAGATAAAGATAATCCTACAAAGTATTCTGTTTTGTTATAAACAAGGACAAGAACTAATCTTTCTTCTTTGGATTATAATTGTAATAAAGTGTTGTCACAAACTTCTCCTGATAACGGGTTGTAGAAGCCGTGATAACCATTCCATTCTCAAGGGACCTACAAAACAAATGATTTACCGAGACATGGTTCGGAGTCTCTAAGTGTGTTGCAATGCCATTAACAGAAGGCTACGACAATTAATGATCACTCATAACCCAACCTTGTTCAGAATGATTTGGCGAAGATAGGGAGGAAGGATCGGAGGCTCTCCCGTAAAAGTATCGTATGAAGGGGGTTGTTTGAGGACCTTATATTTGGCTTCAATTTCTTCTTTTGCTCGAATTTCTTCCTGCTTCTCTTCCATGTCATATGTCACAAAGTTTTCAAGATTAATCATGTTATTTCGAAATCCATCTTCTTCCACTGTTGGCTGTGATGAATCAGTCCTCCACTCTCCATCTACGTAGAATTTGTAGTGATGATCCCCCTTTTTTGGTATCATCTGGATTGTGTACAAATCGTTCCCACTTCGGTGCAATTTAATCTACACACTTACAATAACAGTTTAAGAGACTACTTTATCTTTCCAGTTGTTGAGGAAAGATGCAGCGATAGCAACATCCTTTCCAGCTCCTTTATATTTTAACACTACTGGCATCTTTCCTTCTGTATCATCTACAAATGTGAGAATGAGTACAGCGAATCCATACCCATTTCCGAAGGAACGTAATGAGGTCTATTCGGTTACTCTTAAACTATGATTTTTACGATTTTGGTGACATATTGGGGGTCAGGACGAGAGCATCGGTTCCAGGCTTTTCAGCACTACTTGTGTTCTGCCCCATTGTTTCGATTGGTACTTCGACTCGAACGTAAAATACACTTACTCTTTGATAATATGATTGGAACGAAAACCAAAAGAAAAAGAAAACCGTGGTTATTAACAACAAACAAGAAAGGGCAAGTATACTGTCCCTTACAGCAGGATGGCCTAATTCTGTAAAGAAAAGTATATTCAAAACTGATAGCAGTAATGCCACTCCCAATTGATGACTTCAAATGTTGATTGTAATCAACCTGAGAACTCTCTATCGCCTCATTTCTTGGACTGACTTTCCCTATTGTTACTGGTTCCACAATGGCAATTCTACCAAAATACAGGAATGGACACATCATTAGCGAGACACAAGTCATGAAGATGATTACTTTGGTTTAACAGCTACCATCCGATTCAAGAGTTTCTGCTTGGAAGACCACTTGGAACCCAAGAAAGCAGGATTCTTCAAATTCCCATGACTCTCATAAGTCAGATGAAATGATTGGTCCTTCTTTTCCTTATTGATATAAGAACCATGTGTATCATTGAACATGAGATCAAGACAAGTCTCATCTCTTCGATCTACTGGAATAGTTAGGGACATCATACTACAATGATCCTGATTCATCACAGTATCTTCTTTTGGATCTAACACAGGACTACAACGAATCGATTTCATCTTAATATTCTCTGTAAAGATAGACATATCAGAGAAATGAAGAGTGTTCGGTTGATCGGAACGTGAAGAAGTGTTTAATTCTTCACCATCAAATATCTCGTTTCCATCCTTCCTATTATTCTCAATAGAATGAAGATCATCCTTGATTGATTCAGTAGATATAATATGACCGAAGTCCATTTGCGTCTCTTGAATTCCAGAAACACGAGTATCCACTTCATTAGGAAAGGCAGGAATAGGAAGATCAGGAACAATCGCTTCATCCGTTTCCACAAGCAAATCCTCCAGAATAATCTTCTTGGATTCAGTCATAAGATCGTGAAGACTCTTACAAATATCAAATGATTGATATCGAGTAACAAACGGATGTTGAAGTAGGCCACTTACTGAAGTTCGCTCAGATGGATCTTTCTTCATACATTCTGAAATGAAACTGATAAACTCAGGAGAGAAGGATGATGGAAGCTCCGGAACAGGGTTGTTTGTGATACAGAAGAACAATTCCCAATATCCCAATTCATCTGATATGATCATGAATCACTCACTCATACCATAGTTATGAACAAATGGAAATGTCCCTGTTGCACAGTAATACAATGTCAAACCTAAAGACCAGACATCACTCGCTTCATCATATGCTTCCCCTGCGATTCGTTCAGGGTAGTATGAAGGATCCTATTCAAATCAGTCTTTAGGATATGGACATAAATGATGTTGTTCCTGACCAAGAGGTATTAACCTTTCCTGAATCATCAAGATATTCACTCACACCGAAATCAGTAAGCTTGATTTCACCCTATGATCAGTACTTAACTCATTATCGAACTTTGGAGTTTAGTAGAATATTTCCAGGTTTGAGATCACAATGAAGCATATGCAACTTGATATGCATGTAATCCAATCCACTTAAGACCTATTATCAATCTCATCCTTTGTAAATACACAATAAGCCACTTTCCCAAGAAGGGATTCTGGAATCATACCACCTAACTTCTTACGGACTAAGTCTAATGAACCTAAATCCATATATTCCATCAGAATCAATAATAAAGAATCACCCTAAGCATTACAAAAAATCCATATCCAATACATAGACAGTGGCGCCATAAAAATCAATCAAATATGGACACTCAGAAAAGCGAAGAGTATTGAGTTCTCGACACATAAACACTTGCGAATCAGAATTAGAAGCAAGAGGAACCACTTTAACAGCCATTGTCTCACCAGATGGGATATGAAGGACTTCTTTTACCAATCCACTCGTCCCAGAACCTAATCGCCGAAGAACACGCAAATCCTTTTTATCACGTTTCCATACGAATCATACCTTGTACTGAATGTTATAAGAGTCCGTTAAATCGGATATCATATCTGAACAACTACTATTATTGGGTGTCTTGGGATATGCAATTCCTTTACCTTCTGACATAGGTACGTGATCATCGCAAGAGTGTTTTTGATGCCTAGATCCTCAACCGCCCCAATAGTTCTCACTTTCTCTGAGTTCGTTTAATCATTTCCTGTTTTCCTTCGTCAAATAGTCTCCTTGTTATTTCTCTACACAGATCATTACATCAAGAAACCAGAATACATTGAATCTGTTTCCTCTGGCCACTTGAACGATGTTCTAATTTGGGGGTACATACAGTTTGACCTATCTATCATCACAAGAAAAGGCTTGGTTACAGTACTGATGTACAAATAACAAGCAGTCTAGAAAACTTCTCAGGACAGAAAGAGTCAAACACAACTCAGAATAATGAACATTGAATCTTTCTGTTGTTCTGAGAATTGTGGACCTCATCTTTTGTTGTTCATAGAATATTATTCAATAGAGTTTTTCCACAACCACTTAAGGATGGGATCGAAATATATAACCTTCCGTATTATACCAATAAATGAACGTAATAATGAGTCACAATAACTGGAGACTCACTGAGGTATGGCAATGATTTGAATCAAGTTTCGTCACAATGAGTATTAATCATCATTACCTGATGCTGAAACAATGGCATCCAGCAAACAAGGCTAATCTGACGAAACGATATGAAAAGGAGCAAGAGGTTTATTTTTCATTTGAGTGATATGATCAAGTAGGACAAAGATCGGAAAAGGAGAGAAACAGCAGCACGAATCGAATTGGAAAAGCGACGTGAGAAGTTTCTGTTCGACAAGGTACAAATTATTCCATAATGTAGTGATGATGTAGATGGTAGAAATGAGAGATACGGGGAAGGAACTTAATCAAAAGGAGATGGAACTCGACTTTATGTAGTTGTCAGTTCATTTATGACACAAAGGTATGCGGTTCCATCAGAAGTGAAGGAATTGGAGAAGAAAGAACGAGCCAAACAAGAAGACGAGGAAGCAATCCGATTCAAACAGAAATATATGAATCCGAACCGAGTAGTCACAGATGTTCCAACAGAAGTACAGGAGGACTCATCGGAAAATGAGCAACCCGATCCACAGATAAATGTAGGTACAAATCAATTCTTCTCATCTAGAATCCCTTTGCTATCTATGAAACGGCTCTGAAGGAGAAGAATGGAGAGTTGAACTATGATCGAGTGGAGGATTTGGTAAAGAAATACCAGCCAACTACAACTGATGAGAATGTGGATTCATCAGAGAAACCGTTACGGCAATTTTCAAGTCGTGCTATTCAGATAAGCAAAGGTCTTTATTTGAAGACTGACGCCCCGATCGGAGGCAATATCGATCCGGAGTTGAATCGATATGTATCAAGTAGTGAAGATAGTTCAGATGCTGAAGTGATGGAATATCTGCGAACTCTCAGTGAAAGTGATCGAGATCTGTTGTTGCAGAAACTCCAGGAAAAGGAAACAACACATAGGCCAAAACGGAGGAAACATGTTCACAAACACCGTCATGGAAAGAGGTGATAGTTGTTTTCTATCAAACAAACAACCCAATCCGTTATTGTAATGAGATGACTTCTTTAGTGAGAACGACGAAGGGCTCTATCGAGAGTGTTGTAACGAGCGACAGCAGCAGCCTCCAGCGAAGGACGGTAGGATCCCTTGGACACCTTCCACTTATCTACATTGACCACTCCTACCTCCTTGGCAACAGAAGCAGCACGCTTCACATGAGCCTTATGCACCATCTTGCAAGGCTTCACAGTGTGCTTGGTGGACTTGATGCTCAACATAATGTGCTTGCCTTCGCAATTCACACCAACAGCACGCTTCTGGCAAATACCCATGTACTTAGGTCTATTCGATCACTTTCCCATCCAATCCAATACGTATAGTAGTTCGTGACATTCAGTTTGTCAGTAGAGAACATGGTCACCTTGGATCCCTGCTTTTGCTTCTTCATGAAAGCACTGTTCTTCTTCACGACGTTCCAAACAACTTCAGAGGACATCTGCAAGAAGGTGAGTACTTTCCTCAGGACAATGCAAAACCATCCTCTCCATTATCATATAGCATCACAAATCATTCTAGGATACAACACCTACTTCGGAATTACAATAACCAAATAATTGATGGAATTGGAAATGAATGGAGGTAGAAATTGGGTTATGTCCATCTTGGACCCAATTCTTGCCACTTCCCTGAAACAGAAGGATTGATTAACGAAATAGGGATACATACAAATAATCATTGTTTCTCGCTGAATAATCAACAAACAAATAAAATGACTAATGAAGACATCCTACAACTGCATCCCAGAACTCTTTATACACTTCGTTGAGGTGGAAAAGATGGACTAATTCTCCCCTCCACTTCTCCAACTCTCTATATTGAAGTGAGCTCAATACAAAGTATCTATACTCAATCCTCTCAATCACCCCTACAACATCGACTGCTCATAGGATTCATTTCGACCTTCATCCACACATAGGGCATGGTGCAAAACAGCCAATTCAATATCAGTTAATTCCTCACCCTGTTCCCGACCAATGTTGATTCGAGTTAAAAGAGAAGTAATTCGTTCCTTTGACGTATCATTCCATTCTTCAATTCCATTCAGTGTTGCTGTTGTCAAATCCGAAAGGGTACATTCGGATAAACCCTCTCCCAGTTCCATTAACGTCTGTTCACATGCTACCGCTTCCTGCAACCTTTCTACTTCTCTTTTCACACTTTCACAGTTCCGATTAATGCAATGGAACCATAGACATGCTAAAGCTGTAGATCGAGTTGATCGGTCTTGAATCCGTTTAACTGTATTTAGAATCGCTTCACATGCTTCCGGTGTTTTGTGCAATTGAATAAGCCAATAGTATTGAGGATACTCCTAGACGTGATCATGTGCATCAATCAGAACTGGAAGAATCGAATTAGCCAAATCAGGGACTTCGTCACACACTGAGAATAACCTAGCTTTATTATGGATAGCATCCTGATGTAGAACATATCGAGCAAATTCTGAGTCAGTCCGAAGGATCGACTAGAAGTGATTGATGGTACTTGGCACTACAAGAGTCTTAGACAGATCAAGTGTTATGAGATACTCATATACATGATGATCAACAGCAAGAGAATAAGCAATATTTGGATCCATCTGATGGAGAACACGCTAGATATGATGATAAAAAAGAAGGTTAACGTAGATCAGTAATGTGAGAGGAGAATGAGAGGGATACAGTAGGACACAATTGGAACAGATTTCTATCATACAATTCCTAAACTGTGAAGTGTGATAAGGAGTTGTAGATGGAAGAGGAGTGGATAAAACGGAAGTGAAATACGTCAGAACTGCTGGATCTGAAGTCCAGTTCCAACAAGAGATCTAAAGTGAAAGAGGCAGAATACGCCTACATGAACAGTAGCAGGAAGAGATGTGAGCATCGAATGGTAGTGAAGTAAAAATCGGAGACAGTCCCGAAGAATCCAGATTGAATGATCGGTCTGGAGTTCAGTGAGGAGTGGAGTGAGATCACTGTCATGTTGGCGAAGGATAGCATCATACTGATGGAGAAGAGCGTTTACTTCATCTCCAGCTGTTGGCTGTGGAGAGTGAAGAGCTTGCGCCAAAGATGCACGAAGAAGGAGATGAGAAAGAGAGGTAGAGATGGATTCTGAGTAAGGACTTAGTAAATGAATGAAATGCTACAAATCACAGTACAATTAAAACATTACCATGTTGGATAACAAGCGAATCATACTAAACACAATATCACATCGTTGAAGTAATCCTGATACCAATGATCCATCAATCCAAGTCTCAAACAATTCAATGAGACCATGATGGCAAGTACTCTGTATCATCTCTTCTGGCATTCGCTCAATCACACTCATATAATAAAAGCATGAAAAATACAAATGCCGATGATATAAGTGAGTTGCTTTTAGCAACCATGTCAATGCGTGCTCATCATTCATCAATCTCTGACAAGCAGCAGGAACAAACAAGGAACACATCTCATCATTCAATGACCCTTCATTACTATTCTCCTCAGGGATGAATCGAATTGTTCGATCTGAACACACCACCACCAGACCAGGGAAAGGAGTCAACAGATCAATCATCAAAGCAGGTGTTGGAAATCGAGGCGAATAATTGGCAACAGATGAAGTACGCAATGATATCATCGTGATTACAGATCGACAAGTATGTGTCCAGAAACACAATTCATCTCCGTCAGGAGTTTCAAGCATTCGGAATGAAGGAGTTTCATTCCAGGAATGTCTAATGGTAAAATATGAGAGTTTTCGCTACTGAGTTTCTGGGGGGATGTCAATTGTATGCAAAGTGGCTTTGACCCCTTGATGATCAAGATAACACACAATCACTGAATAGAGTTGATTCCGTTGAACCAACACAGCTGCATTCCCACTATCATTTCCACAAACAGCTTTGATTTCACATTCCGATCGCAACACTTGATCAAGACGAATGCTTCCCACAACCTTTCCATCCATCAAATTTACACGGTAGACAGTTGTTCCATGAGAACAGATCATATAAGGATACTGAATAAACGGAGAAACGGAAGTTTCAGTCTCAGAACCCAATCCGAAAGCTGAAGCAAGAGATGCAAGAAATGAATGATTTGATTTAACTACTTCAATTTTAAGAGAACGGTTTATCCGTGTTTGAAGCATGAATGTCTCTGTTTCTCAATTTGCTTTAAAACTCCTACTTTGATCGTCAAAGTATTCTTCTTCTTTTTCTTCCACTTTTACGTGATAAATATCATTGCAATTTGTAATCAACACATTCTCGGTTTCGTCACAGTAGACTGTAGACAGGAGAACAGACCGTGATGGAAATCGGATGGAACCATTGAGATATCGTCCTTCTGCAGCCGACCAATAATACACTTCTCCGGTAGATATACCAACAAGAACATCTCTTCGATGATTTCCACAGAGGGCCACAAGATTTGAATTAACAAAAGATACATCGGGAGGAAACGGAATAGTCCAAGGAATAAATGACTACAAATCAATACATAATCGAAATTAGACGGGACTATCATGATAATACTCTTGTAAAGGATCAATCCACCAAACAGTGATCTCTCCGTTCAATGCAAAGACAATGGAACCATCCTGAAAAAGTCTTCCAAACTGAGAAACTTTTTCAGTATAAGGACCGACAACTGTTCGCAGTAACCTAGAAATACACAAAGGAGCACGATCTCTCGTTTCTAAATAATATCGTTGCCTCTTCTCCGGCTTCTTTTGCCGTTTGAGATCTAGAACACTACAACATAAACATCAAACGAAACACGTCACTATTCTCCGCATGTTTCATTATCTTCACAATCTCTTGATCTCTTTAACATTGGAAGAGAAACAAAAGAATGAAAATGAAACAAAAATGGGACTGATTCAACAAACAACAGCAAGCCACCATAATATCACAGAATTTGCTTTCAGCTATCTTTGGTAATTAGTTTTTCCACATCCACTTTCTTTACAACTCCATTCCGAATCAACTGCAAATACGCAAGAAGATTGCTTAACGCTAAAATACATCCCTACAAATAACTCTCATTGTCAATTACCAACATCATCAGGGGTGTCATACTTCCCAGAGAAGTTACAATTCCCAAAATCAATCAGATGAACATCCGCCTTATTCGTTCCATTTCCTTCATACGTAAATAGAATACTCGATGACCAGAAACGCCAATGGCTCTACAGTCAAATCCTCCTTCCATCCATACTCTCTTCACAGCTTCAAGCAAATCATACAATTTAGTCATCACAGAATCAATTATATCATTACGAAATGTAAACCCATCATAAAAAAACAAGGCTAAAGCGCCAAGAAGAGTCCGATCTGTCAACTTCTTCCCAAACTCTTTATCTTTCACTACACGAAGATTCAACTTTGGTTGATATGTCTATGTTCCAAATTCCTTTCATATCTTACTCGCATTCCACAGATCCGAATTCCAAGCGGACCTGAAGTTGTATTCTTACAAACTCGGAGGTGTCGCTCCACCTTTTCAGGAGGTGCTCCATCCCCTATGATCAAAAGAGAACAAAAATCCTACAGTAGGTACGAGTACCAAGTTTCATATCTAATATACAGGGATACTCATATGTTGCGTTCAAATCTGCAAGAACTAGGTACCGACCAGGTGGTGTGTTTCTAGTGTCAGTATACACTAAAGATACTTACTGTAAAAGTGGTTCATTCGGATCAATGTCGCTAGAAGATATTGAACTGGGAGTAAAAGATAAAGAGGATGAAACAGGAGAACTCTCCTTCTAATTCAGTTATTATCCCATAATAATTCAAACTGTCAAGAGTGTATAATATCCATAGAATGGAGCACAAAACTTGATGAGTTCCGAGTTTTGATCATACAGTTCTTGATAACACTTCAGCTCCTTTTCTGGTGCATGTTTTGCTATCTACCAATAAATTAATATGATAATTCATACTTTGCCGCTTGGAAGTGTAATAATCATGTTGTGACCGGAAACACGATATTGGTACTCTACGGATTGATGTCTTTCTTTTGGTGCATCGTTCATCTTCATCTCGAAAATGAATATTCACTTGCAGAATAGACAACTGATTTCGGAAATTCAAAAAATATTACCCTTTTTGGATGTCAATCTTATAATTCAGTTCTTAATAATAATAGGATATCATTAAACAAATGGATTCAACAAGTCGTTTCTTGGAACAAATACATGGATAATCTTCTAGGCAAGAACTGGTACACCTTCAATGGATATCGGATCATCAGCTGAATTTGTTTCGAGTGGAGAAACATAACGGATCCTTCGCAGATCAATGTCATTCCGAATTCGGTGAATTGTGCATTCTAGTATGTCTGCAACTCTCCATTCAAAACGTTCAGGTTGGTTGAATTGCTTGGTCTATAAATCAAAGAAGGATACATTCCATTCATTGTTAACAATCAAGTTCAAGTCATTCCAGAATTGCTCTCGATTTTCTCCATCGTATCTATTCTTATCACTCACTGCAGATTCATACTTTCCCTCCTGCAAATGTTTAGCAATGGTACTGAAATCCATTGGGTGAGTGATCACTAGAGATGAAAGGCAATGGTCAGTTCATACCTTCTCTATAATGGGGATCATCTAGAAGTGGTGTCAGGTCATCAAAGATGGAGCATCCTTCTGGTCCACACTGAGGATCTCGAAGTAACTAAGGTCATATCGCTATCGTATACGTACATTCAAAATGCTTTGTTCGTCTGTCGCATAGGAAGCACGAGGTATCTGTTCCCTTTCTGGTGTTGCTTCGGCAATTCGACTTGTTTCTAGCTCCCAAGGAGAGCATCTGATTATTATCGTAATGCGCAACCTACAGATTGTCCAGCTGATAGAAATCCATCACCCATTTACCAGTGTTGGCACTGACTCCTAACCACACAACACGAATAGACTAAATGATGAGAAATGAATGTAGTTATACTTGATAAGGATTCTCAAGAGCATCTTCTGCTACATCGTAAATCACTCCTTCGTAACGTTCTCCCATTGGACATGGATCTCCTTCTTCTCGATGAGCACTAAATACTTGAGCTATTTTGGTGTCTTTTGAGAAGGTTGATCGATCTGATGACACTATTCCATTGAATTGATGGCTAAGGGTCTTTAAATGCGTCATACTAGTGGTAAATGCTTCTTCTGTTATTAGGTGAGGTGGTGACTGAAGCAAATCACTATGAATCATCACTACCACAGTTCCTAACCTTGTAGGAACAATAGACAACAATGATAAAGTTTGTCCATCTGTGCAATGGACTGTCACACTCATCACTTCTTCTGCTATAGCTGTTTGGATTTCAATTCCTATGACTTTGCATGGAACAATCGAAAGAGGAATCGATTCATAGTGCTCAATGAGCGAATAGGCAGAATTCCGTTGTGCTTCTGACAGAATGGATTCATGCTTCTGAAGGAATTCCTTGTATGCAGGGATAATCAATCGAACTGCAGTTCCAATTGTGAACTCCGCAAAAGGCATCTTCAGAGGACTAGGAATCATACTCTATAACAGTCATTACACTCGTTTCCGAGGTAGAAGAGGAACGGGGTTGTCGAATGAAGGTTCCACAAGAATCTTATTGGTCTTCTTACTTTGTTTATCAATGTCCTTGGACTGTAGATTCCGTTTACAACCTCGTTTCTTCTGTTTTGTTTCACTAGAAGCAGGAGACGAAGCCAGAAGAGTGACTCGTTTGTGTCCAGGACTGTTACTTTTCACAGAATGATCTTCATCCTTCTGAGATTGCTTTGGAGGTACTACAAACCCGACTTCAAGTTGATGTGCCCATGTTGATGCTCTATCACTCAGATTTCAAACTTTTGAATTACTTCTTTGCAATGTATTCTAGTGCAGACTTATACTGGGCTTCTCCAAAGGCATTGAGGATCTCATTCAGTTCTCCTCTTGCCAGCCATTTCTTGAATTTCACCTTATCACTGTCTGAAAGAGCCATTTTTTGTAGCGAAATCAAAGAAGGAGGGAGGATACATTTCCCGCCATCCCCAATTTCTCATCAGTGATGACTATGGATCAAATCTTACCTGCTGTCATAATTGATTCACAAAGTCAACAAAGGACAAAAAGAGTCCCGAATTCTTCCGATTCTTTTCATCGCTTGTTTTCAAAACCCACTTGTTGAATTGGTTTCTATGAAAGTAAATATGCTTTTTCCACGTGTTATCTTGCTAGGTAACAGAACAGAACAGTGCTAGCAAGAAGACACGACGTATTTCTGCACATTCACATATTAAGGGTCTTGGACTTGATGAAAATG
>JABLTK010101411.1_pt1 | contig 17168 bp, 9 predicted proteins | sample 7160131 | NCBI WGS metagenome assembly JABLTK01 (sample SAMN14651221, study PRJNA627086) | human gut metagenome | isolation source: feces | host: Homo sapiens
TAATTGCCGCCGAGCGAAAACTGTTCCCATGCGATTTCTTCGCCGTCGTCAAACCCGAGAAGGCCGTCCCTGTTTGCTATGTACGATACACGCAGGGCGTATTCGCCATGCGGCTTGAAATCCACGTCCTCCAAATCGACAATCGCCGCGCTTGTCTGTCCGGCGGCAGTGGGCGGAATTTCAAAACTTCCGCCGTCTATTTTTTCCCCGTTGCGGGTGACTTCCCATTTTCCCTTCACGTCGGAAAGGTCGATAAAGAAATTCTCGTTGAAGATTTCAAGCGAGGCGGAATTCCCCGCAAACACTCCGAGCTTTGTGTGGATATTCTGGTGAAGCTTCTTGACCTCCGCAAGCTGCGGGCTCGGTTCGCCGTCGGGCTTAACAAGGCCGTTGCAGCAGAACGAGAAATCGGTAGGAAGGTCGCCGAAATTTCCGCCGTAGGCAAAGTATTTTTTGTCGGACGGTATTTGTTTGAAGTTTGAAAAATCGATGTCGCACAGAGCCTTGCCCGCGCCGAAGAAATCGGACGTGAGCACGCTGTCGGCAACGCGGAGACGGGAGACGGCGCCGTCGAAGAAGGTGTGCGTCTCCTTGTTTTTGGGCGCAATCATCAGCGGCTGTTGCGCGTATGTTTCGATATTGCCGATTTTTCGGGAGGCTATTTTTTTGTTGTTTACGTAAACCGCCATTCCGCCGTTGCCGGCGGTCGCGGCGATTTCAACGGGCAGTTTGAATTGCTCGCCGCGTTTTGTTTCCAGAATATCCCACGCCTTTCCGTTCCATACGGCGAAGGAAATTATTTTCCGCGACTCCACGAATTTCAGCGAAAACGCCGTCGGCTGTTCGACAATCGTTTCGGTCTTTGCGTTTTGGGGAACTATCCGCGTCGAGACGCGTTCGTCCTTGTAGTCGGAACGGGGGATAAACCCGTCGGGAGAAAGCTTTACCGCGACGGTAAAGGCCTCCTCGCCGTTTTCAAATATCCCCGGATACGCCACGGCCGAAGCCCTGAACATCGGACGCGTCGAGACGACATCGCCGAAAACCGCTATCGAACGCGACGGATTGGCAAAATCGGAAACCGATACGGTCGGTTCGGCCTTGCGCGTCAGCCCCTGGTCTTTCCAGTCCCAAATAAATCCGCCCTGAAAGCGCGGCTCCTTGCGGACCAAATCCCAATATTCGCTAAGGCAGCCGCTGCTGTTGCCCATGGCGTGCGAATATTCGCAAAGTATTACGGGGTGCTGTTTCGACGGCTCGACGTTGTCTTCCGAACGAAGGAATTTAACGACCCCGTCGGGCGTGCAATACATCTTGGCGAAAATGTCCACATATTCCAGCTTCGCGTCGCGGTCGAAGTTCACAAGGCGCGAATTGTCGCGCTGGCGAATCCAGTTTGCGGCGTTTTTAAAACTCGAACCGTCGAAAGACTCGTTTCCAAGCGACCAAAAAATAACGCAGGGGTGGTTTTTATCCCTCTCGACCATATTCTTGATGCGGTCGAAAATGGCCTTGTCCCACGACAATTTCGGATCGTGGAGGGGATTGTTTTTTTTGATTTCGTCGAGTTGGTGCGCTTCGTTGTTCGCCTCGTCGATGACGTACATTCCGAGCTCGTCGCAAATCGAATACAAGTGTTCGGCGTTGGGATAATGGCAGGTGCGAACGGCATTGATGTTGAACTTTTTCATCTGCGCAATGTCCTTGCGCGTAAGCTCCGCCGATATTGCGTGCGCCGTTTCGGGCGAGTGTTCGTGCCTGTTGACGCCCTTGAATAAAACGGGCTTTCCGTTTACCAAAACCTGCCCGCCTTTGCGCTCTATTTTTCTGAAACCGACCTTAAACGACGAAAAAAGATTTTTATTTGGCGCGCATGTCTGCTCCACGACGAGAGTGTAGAGATTGGGAGTCTCCGCCGACCATGCCTTCACGTTTCTGATGTCCGCAAATTGCCATTTGCAGATGGCCGATTTTTTCGCGCCCAAAGACAGGTCGGACTCCGCCGTCGCCACAAGAGTTCCGTCGGGCGCGTACAGTCTGCCCTTCAATTTAATCGGGAGCTGCTGCGACGATTTGTTTTTTACGAGTATTTCCGAAAGCAGCGTGCCGTCCTTGTAGTCGGCCGTAAGATTCGAGCGGTTGAACACGTCGGCGACGTATATGTTCGGCAGGGTATAAATGGATACGTTGCGGAAAATGCCCGACAAACGCCAGAAATCCTGGTCTTCGAGATACGAGCCGTCGCTGTACTGGTAGACTTCGAGCGAAACGCTGTTGCGCCCCGCCTTGATATAGTCGGTGATATCGAAAGTCGCGGGAGTGCGGCTGTCCTGCGAGTAGCCGACCTTTTTGCCGTTAATCCAAAGATAGAACGCGCTGCTTACCCCGTCGAATTTTATATAGACGCGCTCCGCCGCCCATGACGTGGGTATGTCGAAAAATGTTTTATACGACCCAACCGGATTGCGGCATTCTTCGGGATAGTTTGAGAAATGCTCGAGCGGCGTATCCATTACGCGCGGCGCATTCATCTTAAAAGGATACTTTACGTTCGTGTAAAGCGGAGAGCCGAAACCGTGCATCTGCCAATTCGCTGGAACGGGAATATCCCTCCACTTTGAAGTGTCGAAGGAGTCTTTGTAAAAATCCGCGGGTCTGTCCTTCGGATTGCCCGCATAATGGAATTTCCACATTCCGTTGAGAGAACGGCTATATTCAGACTTTCCGCCCTCCATCGCCTGTTCGGCTTTGGGATAAACCGACATCGTGGCGGCGGCAGGTTCTTTGTTTATTCTAAATACGCCCTCGTTTTGCCAATCCTCCGCCGCAAATAAATTTACAGCGGCAAACAGTGAAACCAACGCGCCGATTATCGACGCGCCGTTAAATCCGAATACTCCGCATTTCTTTTTTTTCGTCATAGGGTTTAATATGGCGAAAAAATTTTGCCATTTCAAGACTATCTTAAAGGCGATTCCGCCCCAGACGCCTCAAAAGCGTCTTTTTCCTCCCGGTATCGGATTTTGCCCGCGTCGGGTTGAAATCGTCAGTATATTCAGGATCCCAGCATGAGGCTTCGCGGAATGCGTGGTATGTCCAATCCCAGCCTCGTTTTTCAAATACGGAAATCATATCGTCGAGATATTTGTCCCCGTCCGGCGCCCATCTTACAACCGAAAATTCGCCCACATAAATTCTGGCGCCGTATTTTTTCTGAAAATCGTCGGCAATCTTCACGAATTTTTCAAGGTCGGCAGCCGTCAGCGAATACGGCTTGACGTTCGACATAGTCTGGTCCTTTTTCGGGGAACGCAAAAGCTGCTGAACATAGTCCGTCGGCAAATAAATGTGGAACGAATAAACGACATCGGGCAACGGAAGCGGTTCAAAGTCCGACCAGCCGCCGCCCCATTCGACTATGTTTATTTCCGCGACAAGCGGAATCTTCGGGTCGATTTTTCTAATCTCCAAAGCCGCCCGATATTGGCAGTCGTAAGCCGATGTCAAATCGGAATTCAAAAATTGGACTGGCTCGTTGAGCAAATCGTATCCGAAAAGCGCGGGGTGCCCCTTCAACGCCGTCGCTATTTTGCGCCACGTCGCAAGATAATGGTCGAAATATTTCCGCTCGAAAAACATTCTGTTCTGCGAAGATTTCATTCGGCCTCCGGGAGGCGTATGCAAATCGACGATAAGTTTCATATTGTATTTTTGGGCGGCGTCGAGAGCCCTCTTTGCCTGGGCTATGGAAAAGTCTATCCACTCCGAATATTCTTTCAAATCCAATTCGGTGTCGCGCTTGCCGACATTCCTCGATATCTGGTAGCGGGCGACATTCGCGCCCCATGCGGCCATATCCCGATAGTCAGCCTCGTCGAACCTTGAAGGCGGCGGCGTCATAAAGCCGCGCAAAACCGGCTGTTTTTTCACAGCCTCCGAATATTCGCATTTGAAGTCGGAAGAAACTTTATTTTTCAATCCGACATCGAGAAGTTCTAATTTCAAATTTTTGAATTCCGCAACCCCGCTTGCTCGATTAATGCCGATTTTAACGGCCGACTTGGCGATTGCGCCCTCCGGCACTTTCATCGCCGTGCCGATTTTCGTCCATTTTCCGTCCGCTTTCTCCGTTTTTATTCTGTTGCGGGCGATTTTCACGCCCCCCGATTTCAGCCCTACTTCAAGATTGAGAATTAGGGGCGAACGTTCGGACTTGTCCGCATGCAGGCCGATTTCGCGCACTTCGGCGGAAAGCGACACGTATTTGCCGGCGAATTCGGAGAGTTCGACCGGTATTTCCGACAAATTGCTTTTCGACTTTGCGTCTTTTGCAATCTCGAAACGCAATACCGATTCCCCGTTTTCGTTTACGCATTGCACGCCCTTCTTTTGCGGCACGGCGGAAAAATCGACAGTTTTCCCCATGGCAAAAGACGCCAATAAAACAACGACGGCAAAAAATATTTTTTTCATATAAAATATGCTCCCTTTTTATTTAAGGACAAAGTTTATTTAATTCGGCGATAGGCGGAAATAAAAAAAGAAACGACAAAGGTCAACCGTTTCCTTCTTTATGTATATAATCTTCATTGCGTTAAAAAAGCCGCGCAAGCGTTTGCGCGGCTTTGCAATTATTCGATTATTCCGCCCAGCGGGTTTCATATAGCTTATAGCCGATTTCCCTGATTTTTTCCACTGTTTCCGGATAGGGCTTGTCGGTGACATCGGTAAACCCGACCTGAAAGTTTTCGCCGTCGAAACGCCCGGTCGCCGCCTGATCGGAAAACTGGTGCCAGTGAGTTCCGATAAAATTGGGGTGCTTTAAGGCGCTGTAAACATAATCGTAATACGACTGCGCCCTTTCCTTTTGGCTCGTCCTATAAACAAGCGAAGGATGGAAAGGCCCTCGGTCGGTCGAGCCGAAATGGAATTCGCCAATCATAACGGGCTTGTCTATTCCCTCCGGCAGCTTAAACCATTTCAAATCGTCCCTATAAATATTGTAGCTGAGAACGTCGCAATATTTCGCGCCGATACGCAGCAAAAGCTCGTTGGAACCCGCAAAGCGGCAGCCCATATACAACTTGTTCGGCGCAAGTTTTTTTACGCCGTCGCGTATCTTCCTGAAATAAGTCTCCGTGATTTCGAGGTTGAATTCGCGCAGGTCGTCGATTGAAACATTCTTCGGGACTTCGCATTTCGCGAGGAAATCGTCCCAATCCGAATAGGAAGTCTTCCACGCACCGTTGAGCTTTGAGATTTCCCCGTATTTCGCTTTTAGGCGCTCCATAAACTTTTTCTTTGCCGCGCTTGAAGCCGGCGACAAAAGCGTGTTTTTGGCGAGGGTTGTCGGCGATCCCCAATGGATTTCGTTGTCGACGAAAAATCCGAGACACCAAGGATCTTCAAGCTGGTCTTTCCTGAGGAGAAGACATTCTTCGATTCTCTTTTCAAATTTGTCCGAGAACACGTCGGGGAACGGCCACCACCAGCCCGCCGCGCCGCTCAACGCGGGAACTTCCGGCGGTTTCAGTTCAAACCTGTCGATGTACGGAGTGCGCCCCATCATAAATATGGAGGCGTCGGAACTGTTGGCGATTGTGTTCAACCCCCAACTGCGCAGGCGTCTGTGCGCCGAATCTGCATATTTTTCGCGCCATTGCCCGCCGTATTTGCGATAAATATTCGCGGCGGAAAAGTCGTACGTTTTCGTCCAACCGCGTTTTGTGTAGTAAGGCGCGAGAAGCTCGTCTTTTGTGGTATAAAACAAGGCGAATTCGGAATCCTTTGCGGGAAGATTTTCAAAATAAAATTCCCGATTGTCCAGAGGCGTTATGGCCGACGACGGCGTCACGCGGACAACCCCGTGCGACCAAAACAAAGCGCCGGTGGGGTCGATCAGCCACCATTTGCCGTTTACTTTTTTGACGTAGAAATGACCCGTTGCGTCGAACTTCGGGCCTTTTGTCCAGCCGCCGAATTTGTTGAAATCGGCGGGCGACGGATGCGCCGCCAAGTCCTTTTCCTCGTCTGCGATGGCGTTGCGAATGTCGGAATCGGAGCGCACTTTTCCGGGCCAGTCTTTGAATTTAAACTGCCCGTACTTGTCTATGAAAGGGAAGAATTTTTTTTCGTCGAGAGCAAACCAGGAGGGAAATTTTCTATCGGAAGTATCCTTGGCGACAACGCTCCTAATCTTAAAACGGGCTTCGGCGGAAGTCCAAGTGCTGAAAACGGCAATCCTTTTGATTTTCGACAAGTCCGCGGGATATTTGTCCCTGTCCCCGTGCTGAAAGGGATCGGCGCGCATAGAGCCGAGCTTGGCGGCGATATTTGCGTCGGGAATGGGAGACGGAAAAGAGACGGTGATTTTCTTTCTTTCCCCCGCTCCGACCGGTGCGGATATTGACGGTATATTGGGAGTTGATTTTTCGTTTGATTCGTCAAAGAGATAGACGCGAATATAAACTGGTCTGACAGTCGAAAGGTTTTCGATGTCGATTTCAAAATCGAGATTTTTCGACAAATCCCAACAGCCCTTAAAATCCGCGCTTTTATTGGAGTTTAGCTCGATGGAATCAGAATGTTTTACGATATGCTTGGCATTGGGAGTTCCGATATTTTTAGCGGCATCAAAAACGACAATGTCCGATGCGAACGCGTTAAAATATAATCCCGCCGTCAACAAACAAGAAAGGAATTTTCTCATAATGTGTGTATATATAGTATGTGTTTGCGTTTAATAAAAAGAGCGCGGTTAAATATGAGAATATTTTCTCGGCGAAATATAAAGGAGTCAAACCAAAAAAATAGGGCGTAAAAATAAAAAAGTAATTGACTAACGCATAAAAAACGTAAAAATACGCGACTTTAATAAATGAACGCCGGAATAGCTCAGTTGGTAGAGCAACGCTTTCGTAAAGCGTGGGTCGTCAGTTCAAGTCTGATTTCCGGCTCCAATTTTAAAAGCTCGTAAATCAAAGATTTACGGGCTTTTTCATTCCGTCAAGACTTGCGCATTTCTGACTAAATGCAAAAACGCTCGAAAGTATTTGCGCGTTGCTTCGACTTTACAACAAATTGTTATCCGCCCGAAATGTTATGTTTATAATAAATTAATATCGGTAGGTTTAACTTTAGACTCGATAAAAGAGCCAACTGCCGTAGACGGGATTTAATAAAAGAAAAGCCATTTGTTTCCAAGCGGCCTTTGTGTGAATTTATCCAATATCGTGTTATTTTATTTCGTTTAAAAGTTCTCTTAGGGTTTTATTGCCATGATGATCCAAACAAGCCAACCGAGCAATCGGAAGCGCGCTTTTTTGATTTTGTTTCAAAACTTCAATATCGCAACCGTCATCGCCTTCATCTTTAAACAACTGAATAGCGTCGTTATAATAGTTTATAAAATGGCTGCGCTCTTCGGATTCCGTACGACAAGTCTTGGTGTTATACATTTTAAGAAAACACTGGCCGGCAGTCGGAAATCCGCCCATATGATAGATATATTTGGTTTCATTTTCCGATTTTTCCGACCAAGCCGACGGGTTATTCCATAATTGCAGAAGATCGCCCAAGTACAAGGGGAAAGAGCCTATATACACTCCCATAACCCCCGCTCCCTTTATTTCTATATAGTAATTTTCGGGAACGGATTTTATTAATTCAATATTCTTTAACAAAATATCAATACTTTTAAAAAGTACCAACAATGTATCCTGATCTTCGCAAGGTGCTTTTGCGACATATTTAACATTAGACATATTAATCTCCTATTTAGCAGTTTTAGTGTGCAAGTTTGGATAAAGAGTGAACGCACATCGATTGAATTCAACGACGGCAATAAGCTTGCGCTTCCCGACATTATTACTTTTCTTCAGACTGAAACAAATTTAACGCGCAAAACGATTGTTGAAATTCTTATCCGCTGCAAACGCATAATGGATTTCAAAAAGAATCCGCAACAGTTCATCGAAGAAGTTTTGAAAATCATAAAACTCAAGATGAAAGCTATGATTGTTGACGGTGTTAAGTATCGAAAAATTAGCTCATATTACGCACAAGAGCTTTTCCAAAACGACGAACTTAGTTCCTATCTCGACAAAATGTTGGAGGCGAAAAAAAGCATATATAACTATGTAGCGTTCGATTCGAAAATAGAGTCGAAATTTGCCGAAGACATGGAAAAGAATGACAATGTTAAACTTTATGTGAAATTGCCAGACTGGTTTAAAATCAATACACCTATTGGAGCGTATAATCCCGACTGGGCAATACTGGTAGAAAATGAAGATAGGCAGCAGAAGTTATTTTTCGTTGTTGAGACAAAAGGGGTTCTGTTTGACGAAATGCTTGCGCCTGATCAACGCTTGCGAATCCAATGCGGTAAACGTCACTTCAAAGCACTTGAAAGCGGTGTCGATTACGAAATGACAAACTCGTTTTCCGAGTTCGCAACCTCTTTCAACAAATAAAAATATATTTTACAAAAGTTCTAAGCCCATTCAACAATCCAGATTTTAACAGGTGGATTTCCGTTCGCGTTGCCTTTAAAGAGCGCATTTTGGCGCGGTTGCGGTTGAACGCGCAGCGTTTATATACTTGCGTTTGGAAAAAGGAAAAAGATAATAATAAATATGAAACTCGTTACATTGTCGTTAGTTCTTATTTGCATTTGCATGCAAATCGTTCCCGCCTCAGGAAACGAAAACATCAAACAGGCCGCATCCATTCAAAGCCATTGGAAATCAAAAAAAATCGCATTCCTCGGCGACTCCATCACCGACAAACGCCATGTCGGCACAAAAAAGAATTATTGGCAGTTTCTGCAAGAATCTCTCGGCATAATCCCGTATGTCTACGGTATAAACGGCCATACTTTCAAAAATCTGCCCGCGCAGGCGCAACTGCTGAAAAAAGAACACGGAAACGACATCGACGCCATTTTGATTTTCGCCGGCACTAACGATTTTAACGGCGGAATAAAACCCGGCGATTGGTATAAAATACAGGACACCAAAGTAGACGTCGCCAATAAAAAAACGGAAATTAGAAAACGCCGCATTCTCGATATGAACGACGCCACTTTTAGAGGCAGAATAAATATTGTAATGGCATATCTAAAACAAAACTTTCCCGATACGCAAATTATCCTGCTTACCCCCATTCATCGCGGTTATGCGATTTTCTCCGAATCAAACGTCCAACCCGACGAATCCTTCCCCAATAGAAGCGGATTTTATATCGACGACTACATCGACGCCGTCAAGGAAACAGCCAACGTCTGGTCGGTTCCCGTAATCGACCTAAACGCGATTTGCGGATTAAACCCAATGCTTGAATCGCATTCAAAATATTTCGCAAACAAAAACACCGACCTGCTCCACCCCAATGCCGAAGGCCATTACCGAATGGCAAAAGCCATAGCCCATATGTTGCTCTCGTATCCGGCCGATTTCAAATAAATCAAAAATCGTAAAAAGACGTCCGACACGGCGTCTTTTTTTTGGCTCGCCTAATTTTAATCCGCCGTTTCGGCGGCGCCCCACTCCGACCGACTCCCCGCCGCACTCTCCCCGATTTGCGGACTATTAAAGCGCGCCAAATTTGCCAGTATAATTTGCGGCGGACGCTGTTCGACACTTTTGTCGCTCCGCACGGCTTATGTTCCGCCCGTTTATTACAATATATTAGATAGGAAATCCGACTGAAAAACCATAGGATATTCCTGTATTTGCTTGATATTAAAAAAATTCAGCCCTCCCCATAGAGCGACAATCGTATCAAATTGTACGGTAGTATTTTTTGTTGCAAATATGCGAAATAACCGCAAATAGTACAAATACAATAGTGCAGAAGCAGAATAAAATGGAATATCTTGGTAACAACAGTGTTAACGAAGCGGAATTTGTTTTAAACACAATATCAATTCCTACGACAATCATAGACAAAAACGGGCGGATTATTTTAAGAAATATGGCCGCCAAAAAATTTTTTAAAAATTTATCGGGGGCGACGGAAAGTCTTTGTAAATTTAAAGTATGCCCCTTTAAATGCAGCCGCCCCGAAAACAACAGCTGCATAATAACCGTAGCGGCAAAAAAGCGAAAAGCCGTTACCCGCGAAATTTACCATGACAACGAGTATTATAAAGTAACGGCCACTCCCGCATTTAACGAAAAAAGCGAAATTGTCTATATTACGGAAACAATCGAGAAAATCGACGACGACGTAAGGCGAAAGCAGATTTCCGAACTCGCGCTCGACGCAAGCGAATTGTTAATCTGGAGATATTCCGTTGCGGAAAAAAAATTTTACAGCGTCAAGGGGTTGCCGGATTTTAAAAAAGGCATAAGCAGACGCGAAGTATTCAGCCGCATACCCAAAAGCGACCTTCCGTATGTAAAATCCCAGTTTTCAAAGCTAATCGAGAAAAAGATTAAATCGGCCGAACTGACACACCGCTTTAAAGATTTTGACACGAAAGAATCGAATGCATTGACTTTTATAAAAGCAAAAATAATACCCATTCTCGATAAGGAAAACAAGGTTGTCGAACTTATAGGCACCAGAAAAAATATAACCGAGAATATGGACGCCGCGGAAATACAGGCGGCGATGATAGATTCCATTCCGATACATTTTTTCGCAAAAGATCCCGACAAGAATTTTGAATACATATTTTCAAACAGCGCGCATAACGAATTTGTCGGGCGCGAAAACATAATCGGCTGCAACGACTTTAAAATCTATAAAAAGAAAAATGCCGAGCAGCTTCGCGGCCACGATTCCGAATTGGCAAAATCGGATACGGCGCAAAAAGAATTCGCCGAAAATATTTGCGACTATCGCGGCGTAAAACACGCGTTGTACTCAATAAAAAATATGGTTAAAACTTCGTCGGGAAGACGCCTTCTTCTTGGGGCATGCGTTGATAAAACCGCATCCGTCCTGATGGATTCTGCGATACAAATTTCCAACGCCGCCCTTTCGCACGTCCTTTCGGAAAACGACTTCGACACGAATTTGAAATTCATCTTAAATCTTTTAAAGGAAAACAATTTTTGCGACCGCTGCACAGTATCGCAAATCGGCAAAGACGGGTATCTGCATTTTAAAACGGCGGTCGTAAGCGAAAAAAAATATACCCTCTCAAAAACGGCGGCAGAAGAGCTTGCGAAAGTTTGGAAAGTTGTGCTGCCAACCCTTAAAAACAACGAAATTTGGACGACAGCCTTCTTTGAAGAAAGCAAATTTCCAGTAAATACGCAGCACTTTCAGGCTAAGTCGGTGGCCATCTGCCCCATTTTCATAAACGAAACATTGTGGGGCGCGTTCTCGACGGTTTATATTAAAAACAACAAGACGTTCGGCGAAATCGATTTAAATATCATACGTACAATATCGTATATAATCGCCCGCGCATGGCAAAAAAGCGAAGCGGTTTTAAAACTGAGAAATTCGGAGCGCGAACAAAACATCATACTCGACAACATATCCATTCCGATTCTGCTCTGCGACACTTCGCTTAACGTCTTGCGCGAAAACAACGCGTTCGTTAAAGACTTTAAATCACTCAACACACCGTCGGGAAAGAACTATAAAGATTTCCTCCGCGACAAATTGAATTCGCCCGAAGACTCTTTAATAAAAAAGGCGAAAGAAACGAAGAAGCCGGTTTCGCAGGAATTCAATATTTTCAACAGAAACTATATTGTAAACGTAAACCCGCTTTTCGACGAAACAAAAAAAATTGCGAAATATCTTATAAGCGCAATCGACGTTACGGAAAAGAACAAAATATTGTTCGCGGAAAAAATACTGAGCCATTACATGCAAAATATCCTCAACAACGTGGATTATGAAATCTCGTTGAACGAGTTGCTGGCGATGCTGAAAAAATATTTAACCGCCTCCAAGGCATACTTCACATGGTTCGATTTTTATAAAAAGTCAAACCGCATAATGAAAAAATATTTAAACGGAGACGCCACGCCGATTTTAAAGAAAAATCTTCATATTCCCGAAGACGACCCCTGGATTAAGATACTAAAAAAGAAAAAGTGCATCAGGGTTGAGGATACGCAAATCGGCGACAACGAGATTGACCGGAAATTTTCGCTGTATAAACGCTACAAATTGGAGTCCGTCTATTCCTACGCGATAACAATCAACGGCGAGCTGAGCGGCGCCATAACAATAGCCTACCATAAAAAGCACATACTTGAAAAGCACGACGAAGAATTTTTGCGGATTATCGTGCATTTGATAGAGGCCATTTTTGAAAAGAAAGTTTCCCAGGAACAAATCGAAACGGCGCTGAAAAAATCGCAGGAGGCTGAACGCGCAAAAAGCTATTTTCTCGCCTCGATGAGCCACGAGATAAGAACCCCGCTGAACGCCATCATCGGATTCTCGGATTTGCTAAAAGACAAGAATATCGACAAAAACGTCCAAAGCAAATACTCGGAGTACATTTCCTTTGCCGCGAGATCGCTATTGGATCTAATCAACGACGTCCTCGACCTGTCGAAATTGGAATCCGGAAACTTTGAAACAACAAAAGAATTATGCGACTTCGGAACGCTATGCGCCTCAATCATCACCCTGTTTAAAACGAAGTTCCAGCAGAAAAACCTCGCAAGCATATCGAAGATAGACAATATCCCGCCCGTCTATATCGACAAGCGCAGGATAAAACAGATTTTATTCAACCTGCTCGGAAACGCGTTAAAGTTTACGAAAAAGGGAAGCATTGAACTCGGCGCCTCGTTTAAAAAGACGGCGGCGAAAAAGGGAACTCTAACCTTCTACATTAAAGACACGGGCATCGGCATAAGAAAGGAGGACGCGAAGAACCTCTTTAAGCCTTTTGTGCAGGTAAAAAGTTTTCGCGGCACATTTGCCGAAAACAACGGCACCGGTCTCGGACTCGCAATCTGCCGCCAAATGCTGGAAAAAATGGGCGGTTCAATCGATTTGAAAAGCGAATTCGGCGTAGGTTCGGTTTTTACCATAAAAATAAAAGACATCGAATACGAAGGCAGTTTGCCGGACACGAACAAAAACGAGATTAAAAAACCCGCAAGAACGTGGGGCGACTTGAAAACGCTGCTGGTCGACGACGTCAATATGAACTTGAGAGTCTTAAAGGCGATGATGCTGAAAATAGGGTCGCAAGTCGAAACGACGCAAAGCCCGCTTGAAGCTGTCAAACTCGCAAAGAAGGAAAATTTCGATATCATATTGACAGATATGTGGATGCCAAAACTCGACGGCGGCGAATTGGCGAAAAAAATAAAATCGTTTTCGCCCGACACAAAAATATTCGCGGTAACCGCCGATATGGATACAAAATCAAATTTCGACACCTCCGCGCTGGACGGAATCCTTATAAAGCCAATCACAATCGACAGGCTGCGAATGCTTATTGACAAGATTTCCCCCAGACCGCCAGAGGACAATCCCGCAAGCGAAATCTGACACTTTATCGGAAACAAAGCGGCGGCCGAGATTTTGGACGCCGTTTTTGTTACGCCGACATCTCATAAGGCGTTGCCGCAAATGTAAATCTTTGGCAAATGTGCACGGATTTTATCCACTATAAACTTGCAAAACAGACCGAAGCCTCTAAGTTCCGAACAATGAAGAAGAATAAGGCAACAGGCGAAGCGTTTGAAAAATTCTGTTCGGAGCGCGGAATAAAGAAAACAGTGCAACGCTATGCCGTATTCGAGTCGGTTTACAAAACCCAGAAACACCCGACCGTCGAAGAAATCTTTCAAGACGTGAAGGAGACACTTCCCCTGATAAAGCTTGAAAGCGTTTATCGCATTCTTACCGATTTCAAAAAAGAGGGTTTGTTAAATAAACTTACGCAAAAAAGCGTTATGCGCTATGACGGCAACACCGAACCGCACGGGCACTTTGTCTGTTCCGAATGCGGAAAAATAGTCGATATTCCACTGCGGCAAATAAGCCTGCCGCCCTCTCTTGAAGGCGCAAAAGACTTAAAATATACAGTCAACGGAGTCTGTCCCGACTGCGCCGCGAACAAAAAGCGCAATTAAAAATAGGGCTTCGGCGTCGATATTCCACTTGATGACTATCGCCGAAAAAAGAAAAAGTCGCTGGGAACCCAAGGGCGCGTGGAATATGCTGATATTGTTTCTTTCAGCCTACGTTGTTTTCGCGCTCCTATATGGATACGCGCAGCCCCAAAACCCCGAGTTGAACGAATACTTGCAATACGGAGACACGGTTTCGTGCGTTTTCTTTCTTGCCGACGCGCTGCTGAGGTGGCTTGCGGCTCCCGACAGAATTGCATATTGGAAATACGGCTGGATAGACGTTTTATCGAGCATTCCGAATGTCGTGCCGCTGAGATGGGGACGCGTTTTCCTCGCGCTGAGGATAATTCGCGCCGTCAGGGCGGTACGCGCCACGATGCGCCTTTCGGAATATTTCTTTGAAAACAAATTCAAAAGCGGATTTGCCGTCATCGCCACAATGATGTTTTCCAGCATGGCGATTTGCGGCGCGCTTATATTGTCGTTCGAGCGCAAAGCCGAGGGTGCGAATATTCTCGACGCGTCCGACGCACTTTGGTGGTGCGTCAACACGATTACGACCGTCGGCGCAAGCGGCTTGAATCCCGTAACGCAAGGCGGGCGTTTGGTGGGGATATTTTTGATGTTTGTCGGCGTCGGGCTTTTCACCGCCAATTCGGCAATGATTGTGGCGTGGTTCTTAAGAGGCAAGGATTTTTCCGCGCCGGCAAAACCGTAAGGCTACTTGATTAAGACCTTAAATTTGGCGGTTTTGGCTTCGCCCGACATTTCCCAAGAACGCGAATATTTAAACTCGACGACCGCATTCCCCTGCTGGTTGGCGTCGAATATGAATCTGGAAATTCCGCCCGACCCGATTAAATTCGGGTTTGTGCCGTCGTATTCCTCTTTTATAAATTGCATATACGGCGCTCCCGATTGCGAGACCGTCCAAATATAGCCCGTCGTCGGGTTGCCTTTAAGGCTGACCACCACTTTTCCTCCGCGCGCGACCGTTCCGCTTGCAACATTCTCGTCAAGCTCAAGCTGAAACGGCGCGGACGCATTGTCGCATCCGAAAAGAAACAACACCGGCAGGCTCAAAAATATTTTTATAAAATCCATAAACCGAATTTATGAAAATATCTAAATTATGATTGTCAAATATTCTTGTAATGCGGAAAAGAAAAACTACTATCCGGTGTTGCAAGAGATTTATTGCGCGTAAATAATACGCAATTTATAGGAGGAAAATTTTATGAAAATACCGTCTGTTATGTTTTTGTTTTCATTCGCCGCGGCATCGATGCTGAACGCCGCAAATTTAATCGGCAACGGCGATTTTAAATCGGGAACAAAAGATTTCGGGTTCAGCGACGCCGCGCCCGAAAAACTCGGCATAAAAATCGAAAGCCTGTCCGACTCGTCAAACGCGCTCACCTACACTGCGGAAGCCGACGGGCTGGGCGGCTTGAATATGTCGGAAGTAAATATTTCCCCCGACGGAGCCTATACGTTTTCCTTCAAGGCGAAAGCCTCCAAGCCGGTGAAAATAAGGCTTATCGCCCTCGTTAACGGAAACACCATCTACCGCTACGAGATTGCAAAATTCGACATTTCCACCGATTGGAAAACATATTCGCACAAACTCGACCTGAAAAAAATGATGAAGGCGGGAGTCGACGTATGGATTCCTTTCAGGTTTGAAAAAGTATCGAAGGAAAAAGTCGATTTATCCTTCGCCGACATAAGGCTGGAAGGCGACAAGCCCAAGGGACAGGCCGATTTGACGGGAATATCCGTAGAGTTGAAACCCTCGATAACCGCGGTAGGAAAAATAAAAAACCGCTTGTCTGGCAAAGTCGATTCCGGCGCGCCGATTTACGATAAAAACGCGGAAATCGAATTGGAAATTGCGGGAATAAACAGCGAGCAATCGCCCAAAAAACTTTCGTTTAATTGGAAAATCAAAAACATCGCCACCGACCAATACGTCTCCGAAGGCGGAAGCGAAATCGAAATTCCCGCGGGAAGTTTCGGAATCGAATCGGGCGTCGCCGCGCCCTCCGAAAACGGAATCTACAATCTGGAAACGACACTTGGAGGAAACCGTCTGGCGGACAAACATTTTGCCGTATCGCCGAAAGTAAGAACCGGCACGGGCGTGCTGCCAATCGATACCGGCTATTGCGGCGTTCTCACAAACGGCGAACAGGCGAAACCTACCCCCGAAGAAATGGCGTTCCTTGCCGACACCGGCATTTCCTACATCAGGACGTGGGATAGCGGAAACCCCTTTAATTGGAGAGTTCTCGAACCTAAGGAAGGCGAATATTTCTGGGAAATCACCGACGAGACCGTCAGACTTGCCCGCAAGAACGGCCTTAAAGTCCTGCCCGTGCTCGGCGGAATGTTCTTCGTCTATCCGCCCGAAATGGGCTTGCGCGGACACCGACAGGCCGACTGGCTCTACGCAAAATCGGAAGTTTCAAGAGCCATTCCCGGATTTGAAGCGGCCGGCCGCATGGCGATAAATCCGCCGCTCGAAGACTGGGAAAGAATGGTCGAAGCCGTCGGACGCCGCTACAAGGGAAAAATCCGCCAATACGAAATCATGAACGAGCCGAACATCATCTGGCGCGACTATTCCACCTATTACAGATATCTCGAATCGGCGCACAAAGTCCTCAAAAAAATCGACAAGCGCAACAAAGTTGTGGGCTTCTCGACCACCGGCGACTACGGCGGCCATATCAACGGATTTCTGGCTACCCTCTTGAAAATGGGCGCGGGCAAATTCAGCGACGTCATATCATTCCACTCGTACAGTTCCCTTTACGAAGACAGTCCCAAACGCGGCGACGAAGTCATCGCAAAATTCAAGAAAAATCTCGCCGAATGCAAGCTGGACGTTCCGCTCTGGCATACGGAATTATACTATCTCAATCCCCTCTGCAAGGGCGGCGGAGACCACGAAACGGGGCCCATTTTCCATGCGGGCTATTTGATTCGCCGCTATCTTGTGGACGCTTCGCAGGGAGTGCGGGCGGCCATACTTCTGCCGGCAAGTTTCGTCGCCAACAAAAGTTCCGGCGAATGCAAGCTCTCCAATTTCGCAAA
>JABLTK010027895.1_pt1 | contig 17136 bp, 10 predicted proteins | sample 7160131 | NCBI WGS metagenome assembly JABLTK01 (sample SAMN14651221, study PRJNA627086) | human gut metagenome | isolation source: feces | host: Homo sapiens
AATTCTTCCATGTCTATCTTAAGTCCAGCTTCTTCGGCAAGCTCTGCCGTCATTTCAGGAGGAAAACCAAATGTATCATATAATCTAAATACTACTTGACCATCTAGTTTTTCTTTTCCTTCTGCTTTTGCTTTGGCTACGTTTTTAGAAAATTCCTTTTCGCCATGTTCCAAAGTTTTCATGAATTTATTTTTTTCTTCGATAACTACTTCTTTTATTGTATCTTGATTTGCTGGTATTTCTGGATACATTTCTGTTGTGATTTTTACAAATGTATCTATTAATACTGTGATATCATCAGGATTAAATCCTATCTTTCTCATGTGTCTAATAACTCTTCTTAGAAGTCTTCTTAAAACATATCCTTGTTCTACGTTACTTGGTCTAACACCATCTACTATCATAAACATAGATGTTCTTAAATGATCTGCTATAATACGTGCACTTGGTACGTTATAGTTTGTAGATAGTTCTTTAATTTTAGCAATTACGTCTGCAAAAAGCTCTGTGTCATATACACTGCTCTTGCCTTGTAAAAGTCCAATAACTCTCTCTAATCCAAGTCCTGTATCTACGTTTGGTGCTTTTAAAGGTTCGTATTTTCCGTCTTTTGTTTTATTGTATTGCATAAAAACGTTATTCCAAATCTCTAGATATTTTCCACAGCTACAAGTTGGGTCGCAATGCTCACTGCATTTTTCCTTACCTGTATCATAGAAAATCTCTGTATCTGGTCCACAAGGTCCTGTTTCTCCAGCAGGTCCCCACCAGTTATGCTCTCTAGAGCAATAATAAATCCTATCTCTTGGTATTCCCATTTCTGCCCATCTGTCTGCTGCTTCTTCATCTCTTGGGATTCCATCTTCACCTGCAAAAACAGTTACAGAAATTTTATTCATATCAAAACCTAAAACATCTTTTAAAAAGTTATAGCTCATCTCTATAGATTCATGCTTAAAATAATCTCCTAAAGACCAGTTACCCATCATTTCAAAAAATGTTAAGTGACTGTTATCACCTACAGAATCAATATCTCCAGTTCTAATACATTTTTGATAATCAGTAAGTCTCTTTCCTTGTGGATGAGGCTCGCCTAATAAATAAGGAACTAAAGGATGCATTCCTGCAGTTGTAAATAAAACAGTTGGATCGTTTTCAGGTACAACTGGTGCACTTGGAATTTCTTTATGTCCATGTGCTTTAAAAAATTCTATGTATTTTCTTCTTAATTCATATGCTTTCATAGTTTTCCTCCTCTTTACAGATACGAGTATTATATACCTTAACATATCAAAAAGCAACAAAAAAATCGCCGACAAATTGTCAGCGATTTTTGGAGCGTTACAGTTCAATTGGTAGCATTGATACTACCGAAATTTCATACGTACGAATCGGAACCTTATTAGATTCGTCTCCATCTACGCTTTTATAATATACGCGAGATTGGAAACGAGCCTTCACTGCTATCTTGCTGCCTCTTTCAAGCGAAGCGATGAAACTAGCATTCTTCCCCCACGCGATTGCGTAGATGTTGTAAGTATAGTCTTTTCGCCGATGTGGGCGCTGAATAGTAAAGTCACAGATCTTTCGCCCAAAGGGTGTAATCCTGTAAATTGGGTCAACATAGCGACTCATGACTCCAGCAAGAATCACTATATTTTCGTGAAGAGTATTGTCGGCGACTTTCCTTATGTAACTAATCATAGTATACATCATTACTCTTTTAAACCTTCCAGGCTCATAATGTGTCATGACGGCACCATGTACTTCAACCGTATCACCAGCTTTGGCGGCATCAGAATCCTTAGCAAACGCTACCAACGGAATAAAGTCAAATGCGCCGCTGTTTCTCCTTACCTTGAGTACACTCTTTACAAACTGTTCTTCATCGTTTTTATGACTTTTCTTGAAGTCATAAACCAACTCACCAATGAGGTACACCTTATTGGTGTTGACAGTGACAGCTTCATAATCCGTGTAGATCCGATTTTCCATTCGAAAGCACACTCCTTCTGTGTATAATATTTTGGGGTAACCCTCTATAATTATACCAGATTTTTGAAATTATGTAAACACTTGACTAGATATTTTTTACTAAAAAATCCTTCAGATATCTAAGTATTTCATATACTCTTACTAACGTCATTTTTTCATTTCCCTCTGGTGCAACTTTTTCTATGTAATCTTCGATTTTTTCTCTCACAGCTTCGTCTTTAATATTGTATGTAGTTATATCATACATAATTTCCTTTGCTCTATTTGCAGATACAGCTTCTTCGCTAGCATCTAGTAAATTTATGTGGTCTGTATTCCAAAGTTCTTCTTTTAAGAAGTTTCTCTTTAAATAAGTTTTTGTAAGAGATATAAATTCTCTTTCTGAAACTAACTCATTTGGATTAAATTCATTATTATATCCCAAACTTAAAAGTCCTAATTCACACATTTCTATCATAAAATCATAATACCTACCATTTGTATCAACGGCTGGCATAGAGTTCTTTTTCAAATACATTCCTTGATTTGTAAGTCTTGTTGTTATTTCTCTTTTAACATTATAATCTGCAAGTAATTCTTGCAAATCCATCTTATGGTCTATGCAAACAGCTGCCATAACGCCAGCAGATTGAGCGAGTGTCATACCTGTTGGAATGACTCTAGCAGAACCAGCTGCAATTGATGTGTAAGAACCAGAACGTCCTACAGTCATAAGATTGGTGTAACCTTTTGGAATAACTATTCCCATTGGTAAATAATATTGCTTTGGATTTCCGATAATATATCCCCAATCATATATACTTGTAGTTTGAACATCTATTGGATATGCTGCCATTCCTATAGCATTATATGAATATTTAGATTCTAAAATATCTTTTACAGTTAGTTTATATTCACCAACTATGTGTCTCGTTTCTCTTACATATAGCTCTGGTGCAACTCCTGAAAGTGTAGCCTTTTCAAAACCTGGTACATTTTCTTTTATAAATTTAGCAACATATTCTGCTTCTTTAACACATTTTTCATAAGCTTTTTCTTTTGCTTTACTATCTAGCATGTCTGCGTTTATTACTTGAAGAGAATTTATTAAAACAGTCCCATCATTTTGAAGTCCTATATTTAAAGCTTTTAATCTCATGTGAGATTGTTTTGGAACATACTTTTGAGTGATGTTTCCAAATGCCCAGATACTATCTGATGTATAGCCTGTGTTAGGTAGATTTGCTTTTTTGATTGATTCACAACATTTATTCCAATCAACATTATCCATAGCAATTACTAAAGTAGCTGACATAGAACGATTTTCTTCGTTAATATCTTCCCAACCTTTTACATACTTGCCACCTGCAGCTACTGTTATATCTGCATCTTGTGTGCAATCTATGTACATATCTGCAACATATTTTTCTTCATCAATAATAGCATATTCAATCTTTGAACCGTCTGAACCTATACGTATATCTTCTACGCCGTATATTGTTGTAATATTTTCTTCCGCATCAAGCATTTCTTCAAATGCTTTTTTAGCAGTCTTTACATCAAAAGAAACCTTGTTGCCAACTTTTTTATAAAACTCTTCAAAAATACCTTGGCTCAAAAGTGTTCCATTCGGATCTGTATTCATGTCGATTGTATTTAGCATGGCATAAGTCATAAGACCACCAGGACCATCTCTTTTTTCTACTAATAAAACTTTTTTATTATTTCTTGCAGCAGAAATTGCAGCACAAATCCCCTCTGGCTCTGCATCAAATACTATAACATCGTATTTTGCCGTTACCTCTTTGTCTTTATCTTTGTTATCTAAAGTTGGCTCTTCGTTTATAATTGATTCACCAGAATTTTTTACTACAGTTGAAAATATATCTCCTGAAGTTTTTTCGTTATCATTGTTCTTGTTTTCTCCAGATGACTCACTATTTGGATAGTTAGGCACCGAATTATCTTTTTTTAAATACTCGTACGCAAAAAATGCATTCGATAAAAGTAAAATAACAATTATGACCCAAAGTACAACTGTCTTTTTCAATTTTACATCCTCCTCTTTTGTTTTTATACATACATTATATCAGACATTATCAAAATAAAAATACATTTCTTCCAAATAACCTAAAAAAGATACCTAAAAATAAAGTACACTCCAAACATTAGATTTTTTCTAACATTTGAAGTGCACCTCATTTAGATATCTTTTAAATATCGATATTTATTCAATTTTTTTGTCACTATCGCTAGTGTCGTTTGAGTCATCATCATCTCGTTTTTCTTCAAGAATCATTGGCTCTTTTTTCTCTTCGATATTATCTTCTTCATGTTTTGGCTCTTCTTTAGTTTCTTTTTCACTTTCTTCTTTTTGGTTGTCTACTTTTTCATTTTGCTTGCCTTCAACTTCATTAACTTGGTTTTTGTTATCGACTTCTTTGTTTTCTTCTTTACCATCAACGTTTTCTTCTTGGTTTTTCTCTTCATTTTGTTGCTCATTTTTGTTATTATCAAGTTCAACGTCTTTGTTATCTAAAACTTTGTCTTCGCCAGATACTGATTTTGCTTCATCATTATTTGGGATTTCAGTATCACCAGAAACTGTTGTTTTATTTTCTTTAGATGTACCTACATCGCCAGAAGTAATGTCTTTCTTTTCGTCTACTACTGGTGCAATCACTGTTGTTTCTTCACTCTCAATTGAAAGCAATTTTGATGCACCCTCTGTTGACTTTCCATCTGTTGCAGTATTATCTAACGTTAATTTTAATTTCAAATCCTCACATGCAGAATATTTTGTTCCAGATAAATTCCAAGTAAGAGTTTTTGTTTCTTCATCAATCACAATATTTTCAGCTTCTGCTTCCTCAATTGTATATATATCAAGTTCCTTGTTCTCTCCGTTTTGACTATAAGTAATTATAATTGGAAAATATCTACCACTTTCAGGTAGTTCAACAAATATCTTTCCTTTCTTTGATTGTTGTTCGCCAATTTTATTAGCAATTGTCTCAAATGCTTTATCCAAATCTGTTTGACTAGCAGCTGAATAAATTGACTGTTCACTTCCAGTTACAGCAAGCAAATCATTGTATCCCTTTGTGCCTTTTTTTGCACCTTTACCGAATGCTATAGCAAATATTGTTGAATTCTTCTGTAAATATAATGCATCTGGATTAGTTGGTAAAATATCCACCATGCCATCATATCCATTTCCACCATCAGTTAATAATACTGTAAATGTATCTGCATTATCTTTTAATAAATTTGCACCATATTTATTACCAGCAGCTATTATTTCATGAGTTATCTCCAAAGCACCAGTAATATTAGTTCCGCCATAAGCATAGAAATTAGTATAATCTCCCCATATATCTTTTTGATTTATAAACTTACTTAACTTACTCCAATTATCCTTCGTGTAAAATCCCATCTTATATGCATAAGTTTCGTTATTCCAACCATCTGTTGAATACATTGTCTTAGTTACAGTTCCGTCACTGCCTTGACCATAACCGATGCCAATAAGTGTTAGCGTAATATCGCTTCCATTTGAATCAGAATCAGTCTTTAATTTATTAGTAAATGTCGTTGCAGCAGTTCTTAGTGCAGCTATTTTCCCATCATCATTCATACTTTTAGACAAATCTACTATTAAAAATACATTTTTATTCTTATTATTGTTTGCAACTATAGTGGCGGATTTTTCAATTTTATTTTCTATCGTTTTTCTAGTTTCCTTTGTTCCTGTTTCAGGTGTAACCCTTACTGTCGATTCAAAATCACTAGCAACTGAATGATTATTAGGTACATCAGATTTATAATTTATCTTTACTCTACCGTCCGCTGGTATTGTTATTATTTCATCCAAACTACCATATGTGCCTACTACTTTACCATCATTATTGTAAACAATTATTGTGTCAATCTCATCCGCCGAGTCTATTTTTATTTTTACCTTTATGTCTCGTGATTCTTCATTTTTTACCGTTGCTTCATATCCAATTGTGTCACCTGGTTCTGCTTCTTTACCGTTCTTTGGATAATCAGATTTAATATTTATTTTTACATTAGGAGCTTTCTCTTCCTTTGTAGCAACAGCTGTTAAAGTCAAATCACTATTTGGCATTGTTATTGTTATATTTTTCTTTTTTATGTCTTTGCCAGAAGTTGATATCCATTTGTCAAATTTAACATCATAGCCAGCAATATCTTTTACCGTTGCATCTATATTAACTTTTTCTCCATACTTTACTGTCAAAATTATCTCGCCACTTGTAGTACTTCCGTTAGTTACTTCTTTTACGTTTTCTCCAGCTTTTAATGTTAATGTATATGATTTTCTAGCAAAATATACTTTAACTACTAATTCTCCACTTGCTGGTATTTTTAAATTTTCTGGTTCAACTTTTTCAAATTCGAAACCGTCTGTATATTTATTTTCGTCATACTCAGCTTTTTCTTTTCCATTCTTTAATGTTGCTTTCTTAGTCTCTGTATCTGCTAATTCATAATCGCCGCTAAGGTTTTTCTTATAATATTTAACTGTATACTTTACTTCTTTTGCCTTAACTGTCAACTTACCAGTTTCTGTTTTTATATTATAATTATATTCTAATGTTCCAGCATTTAACGTATATTCAAATGTATTGTCACCAGAGCCAACTTCTGTTTGACTTCCTGTAACATTATATGTTGCACCTTCGCCTGATACAAATCCAACTCCACCTACTGTAATTTTGTCATTCATTAATGGTTTTCCGTCATACTCTTTTTCATCTGTTGCACTTGTTAATGTTACATTTCTCCTTGTAATTGTAAGAGAGCCATCCGTTACTTCAAATTTTACGTTAGTAAAGTTATCATTAATGTTTTTGAAATTATTTTTTGATAATCCCATTGGGTATGCTGTATCTCTTGCATTCTTACGAGTAACTTTAGCTTCGCCACTAAATTCGAAATACTTTTCGCTATATAATGTTGAACTTTCAATTGATACGTCGTATCCTTCTACTGTCTTTTCTGTTCCGTCATACATAGAACTATCTTTTTTACCTGTGATTTTTACTATTATTTCATCATCACATTCTGTAACTGTTAATGTTCCAAATATTGGTGTGATATCGTAGTTATTTTTAGAAGCTCCACCTATTAGTTTATAGTCAAACTTATTTTCACTAGAGCCCTTATCTGTTTGTGTTCCAGTAAATGTGTAATCTGCTCCCTTGCCCTCGTTTTCTACAAATCCATCACCACTAACTGTTACTTCAGGTTTTGTTAATGGTTTGCCATCGTATTTCTTTTCAGCTGATGCACTTATTAATTCAATTACTCTCTTTGCAATAACAAGTTTACCATCTTCAAGTATTTCAAACTTGACATTCGTAAAATTCTTACTATTATTTCTAAATTTGCCTGCATCTAATTCCATTGGATAAGTGCCAGCATTTGTTCCTTTGGCAACTGCATCACCACTATAACTTACATCGCCAGAACTATATAGTGCATTAGTAACTTCTACTACTTCATATCCCTCTACACTCTTTTTTTGTCCATCATATTTGTCTCCACTAGCACTATTACCTTTTACTTTAACAATAACTTCTTCTGTAATTGGAGTTACTTCTAAAGTGCCTTCAATAATTGTAATTTCATAGTTGCCTGCTAAAGTGCCAGCATTTAGTGTATAAGTAAATTCATTATCAACTTTTCCTACATCTGTTATAGTTCCAGTAGCCTTATAACTTGCACCTTCACCAGATACAAATCCATCACCTGTTACTGTAACATCTCTACTTATTAATGGCCTACCATCATATACTTTAGTTGCAGATGCACTTGTTAATGTTATTGTTCTCTTTGTAACTTCAAGTACACCATTTTGACTTTCACCAAATGTGTAGTTTCCAGTAACATCTTGACCATTTCTAGTAACTTTGTAACTAATTACTTTATTGTCAGCAGAACCAACATTTAATTGTTCACCACTAACTACTGCTTCTAAAACATCACCAGATACTAATACACCACTTGTATATGTGTATCCGCTATTTGTTAATGCTATTCCATCATACTTTTTCTTATCACTATTTGCTGTTATAATAATTTCTTTCTTGTTAGCTGTTACTGTTAATGTACCTTTTTCAAAAGTTGGTACATAATATTTTCTAACACTATTACCATTGCCGTCTAATATATCATAACCTACTAATGTAGCATCACTAGAACCAACGTATAATCTTTCGCCAGATACTCTGACATTGGCTACATCTCCATCTGCCATAACACCAGCTTTAAGAGCTTCATCTCCGCTTCTTACTTCAAAGTCTTCAGCTTTTAATGCTATTCCATTATAAGCTTTAGTAGCATCTGGAATTTTTATTGTAATTCTACTTAATACTATAACTGTTATTTGTTTTTCTATCTCTACTGTCTTTGTATCACCACTTGGTGTCTCAACTTCAACATCTACTTTTACAGTAATTTTAGTTTCACCTGGTTTTAAACCTTTGACTGTTACTTTACTTTCGTTTGCTTTAGAAGAAATTTCTGCTTTTTCTTCATTTGCCTCAAAACTCCAAGCATATTTAACGTCTTTAACTGGACTGCCACTTGGTGTAACACTAGCTGTCATTTCTTTTTCTTCACCAACAAACAAGACTAATTTTTCACCAGATAAATCTGGGTTAACCGGATTATTAGGATTTATAGGATCTTGTATTTCTTCACCACTTGGCGCATCTGGTATTTCTATTTCTGCATCAAAAACATAAACTGTAACATTACCAATAGCTTCTCCGCTATGATTATCTCTTACTTTTACAGTATATTTATAAGTACCAGCTTTGTCTGATACATAAGTTGTTTCATTACCATTTACTTCTGATGTTCCGTATTCTGGTGCAACATTTATCACATAACTTAAGATATCTCCACTATCTATATCTTTTCCTTTTAATTCACCACTAACAAGTTTCTTTGTCGTTGTGTACATAGTTAAATCTTCAATAGTAGGATTATTATTACCTACGATGACAATAAGTTCTTCGCCATTTGGGTTCTGGTCTGGATTATTATCTCCACTTTCTGTTTCTTTTACGAAATCGTAATCAACATCTCCACTTGGTGTAGTTGGTACATCACCACTAATGTCTTCTGATTTAACAGCATACTCTGTTCTTGTTCCAAAAGCATTTTCAGCTACATCGATAGCAGCAATTCCAAGTTTATATTTGCCATAAGTTAAAGGAGCATTTATTTGAGCTTGTCCATTTGTTAGTTCAAATGCACTCCAAACTGTAACTCTTTCATCAGTATCTGCATTAAACCATGCATAAGCTACTTTGTCTAATCCACTTATTTCATTTGCGTTATATAAGTTAGAATCTTTTATAGCTACAGTAACTGATTGCTCATGTGCTATTTTTCCTTTTGCACTACTTGTTTCAACTACACGTACAACAGGAGCAACTGTATCTATTTTAACTACTTTAGTTTCTATACCACTATCTTTTCTTCCTGATTTTGTTGCTTGTGCTGTAACTGTGTATACGCCATCAGTTAAGAAAAATTTATTATCGTATTCATCACGTTTTGTTGTTTTGTATTCTGCTTTTCTAGATATTACATCAACTGTATCATGAATTGTAGAACCTGTTGTTTGAGATGTAATATTTACAAAAGCACCATTTCTAGCAGTTTCTTTTTCAAAATTAGAATTCTTTTTATTTATCCAGTTTGATTTTGTATAAATAACCGGTGTGTATTCTTCTTTTATAGCAATCTCTTTTTCAACTGGAACTTCAATTAAGTTTCTTACTAAAACATCTATATCTGGTTTTAAAGTAGGAGTTTTAGTTCCCCCACCACCTGGTTTTCTATCTATGACTACTTTTTGCTCTAAAATGTGTAAAAGTTCAACTGTTTCTGCTCTTGTTACATTTCTTAAGATTCTAAGTGTTCCATCTTCATAACCATTTATAAAGTTATAAACAGAATAGCTATGAATAGCAACTCTAGCCCACTCTTGAACCTCATCACTATCAGAATATTGTGCTAAACCGTCTTTGTGGTCAGCTGGATAAACTTCTTTGTCTATCTTTAATATTCTTGCTAAGATTACTGTAGCTTCTTGTCTTCTGATAGGATCTTGTGGTCTAAATGTACCATCTTCAAATCCTTCGATATAACCTCTATCTACAGCTTCGTTTACGTATGGCATAAACCAGTCTCCACTGTTTACATCTTTAAAAGCAGATGTTGTTTTTTCACTTGGCTTGTATCCAAAAAAGTTATTTACTATTTTTACATACTCAGCTCTCGTGATTGTTCTATCTGCTCTAAATGTGTTATCGGAATATCCACATACATAACCTTTCTTTTCAAAATCCATTATTTTAGCATAACACCAATGCTCTGGCGATAAATCTGTAAAAACTTGTTTCGCACTAGCTGGCATTGTAAAAGCTGTTACAACTAAAATAACAAGCATCAATAATGTAATTACTTTAAATGCCTTTTTCAAAGTTATCAACTCCTTCTTAATATTTTCTTCGTGCCTATTAAACTTAAGCAAAGGAATTATATCATCGTATGTTGGAAATGTAAAGTAATTTTAGTAGTTTTTTCTTACGGAACATTATGTTTCAAGTTTCGACAAAATTCGACTTTTGGCTATAAAAAACGTAAAAAATCGATATAATTTTTACTTATACCGATTTTTTCTTGTTTTCTTTTATTTAATTATTACTTTTACATTCTCATCATGCTTATCCGTAGTAAAATTTATTAAAGCTTCGCCACTACTTTTTGCATCTAAAATCAAATTTACTTTGTCTAACTCTACATATTCATCACCAGATACTATTTTTACTTCTGGCTCACTTTCATTTTCTTCTAACATTACTGCGAATGTAACTGAATCTCCTCTTGCCATTTCCAAATCTCCTACAAGTTTTTTTACTATCAAACCATATTCATCGTGAACTAAAAGGCCAATTTCAAATTTTCTATCTTGAGGTTCGTCATCTAAACCACCAATGCCAACAAAATCATAAAGTACTGAAACAAGTTCCGCTCTAGTAAGGTTTTCCTTTGGCCTTAGCTTTCCACCATATCCTTTTATATGATTTGTACTAGCAAGAGCTTTAACTGCTGGAATAGCCCAAACACTTATTTCGCTTGCATCATCATAATTTAACTCATATTCTATGTTTGATAAATTCATAACTTTAGAAAGTGCTACAAAAGCCTCTTCTCTAGAAAGTTTTTCGTCAACATTGCCAACTTGTAAATATCCTTTTTCACTTGCTAATTTAAAGTTTTTTTCTTTCCACTCATTAGTTTCTCCACTTTTAATGTTTGGCACAATCTCTCCACTAACATTTTCTCCACTCTCTACTGAAAAACCGTATCCCATATATGCATTAATTATCTTACAAAACTCTGCACGTGTAATATCTTGATCCGGTCTGAAAGTGCCGTCTCCGTAGCCATCCACAAAGCCACTTTCTAAAAAGTCTTCTATCTTTTCTTTTGCCCAATGATTTTCTATATCCGAAAAACCTGCATAAGAAATGCTTGCAAATGCTAATATATATACAAAAAATATCAAAAATAATTTAAAAAATCTATTCATAAAACACCTCAAATCAATCACTTTTCCTATTACAAGTATATGATATCATTATTTATAAAAAACGCAAGAAGAATTTATAGTTTTTTCTTACGGAAGGTTACTTTTGAAGTATGATTTTGATTTTGCACGCATCTTGTATCCTTACGGGCACAAGGGTTTCAAAAATGCAAATTTTGCATCTTTTAGAGATAAAATTTAAATGTTTTTTAAAAATTTTTTTGCTGTTTTTCCTTGATTTCGAGCCACATTTATCCTTGAAACCTTATTTTCCGTATGTTTGCAGACTTTTTAAACAATTTTGTCAAAAAGTATTGACAAATATTTTGTTTAGTATATAATATTTACTTTTTTGTATTTTCTTGCTATAATATAGACATACAAAGGAAAAATGATCCAAAGAAACCATTACTTGCCTTAGTTAGTTTGTTTTCGAAAGGAGTTGATTAGTATGAGAAAAGTTTTAATATCTGTTGCACTTATTTTTTTATTAGTTTCAAGTGTTTCATTTGCATCGCAAAATATTGCACTTGTTTATAATGTTATGCCAGACTTTCAAAACGGACAAGCTATTGATAGCACTCATACAAATAAAATCGGCTTCTCTCTTTTCGAAAGCGGCGAAACTTTATACTATAATGGAAAACAACTAGAAGTTAAAGAAAATCGTTTCTTTTTAGATACTAAAGGATTAAGTGGGGAAAACAAATTTGAAATCTCTAACGATATTGGTGAGAAAGTAAGTTATACATATTACTTTTCAAATGATGATGGATACTTGGAGAGTTACAAGATTGAAGAATTAAAGAATAAAGATTACAAAACCTATATTAAAACAATTAGAAATATTAGTGTTATCTACACTGAAAAAGATAAAAAATCAATAAGCAAAGTTGAAAAAATTATCTTAGCTTTAGATGAAAAATTTATTTCAAATGTAAAAGAAATAAAAATGATTCCTACAAATCATTCATCTGGTGCAGCAGGTATCACAAAATACGATAAGATTACTTTATATAATATTTCTAGTTACTCTACTTCTACTATCAAAAATATTGTAATTCACGAGATTGCACACACTTGGGCTTTTACACTTATGCAAAACAAAGTAATTGATTATTCTTATAGTGATTACAAACTAGCTGTTAATAAAGATACAAGATTTCCTAGCAAATATGCTAAAGAAAATGTTGAAGCTGGAAACTACAACGAAGACTTTGCAGAAAGCATTTCGTTCTATTTGATTAATGAAAAAACTTTCTCTAACAAATATCCGGCAAGGACAGAATATATTAAAGAAATTATAAAGAAATAAAGATGTTTTTATACTAAATTAAAGTTTATTAAAAGGACTGTCACACTTGCTTGACAGTCCTTTTTATATGATTTGTTATAAGCACATTTCTTCTATAAAAGTTTGCAATTGTATGCAAACCTTTTTAATTTTGGCACATTATTTAAATCCAATTACATTTTTTAGCAAACTTCTTACCTTTCTTCATCATTTGATTTGTCATATCATAAATATCATCACTTGCAACGGTACCGATAACTCCACCAATTACAGCACCCAAAAGTACACCAGCAATTAAATTTTTCATTTTTCTTTTTCCTCCTTTTTTTCATTTTTATGTTCTTTAAATGTCGTTATAATTTCGTAAATTCCAACAGCTAGCAGGAAAAATCCAAAGTATCTTTTCAAATTTTCTGAAGCGATAAAAGTTGTTAAATAAGCACCTAGTCCAGAACCCATAACTGTAGCAAGAAATAGTTTTTTGCCAACTTCTTTATCTATGTTTTTATTTTTTATATGCACAAATATTGCAATAATAGCAGTCGGAATGAAGAATATTAAGTTTGTGGCTTGAGCTATATGCTGTGGCACAGCCATAAAACTTACTAAAACTAATATTAAAATACTTCCACCACCGCATTCCAAGCCCTGTAACAATTCCCGAAATTATACCAACTAAAATTAATTCCATACTTGTATCTTACCCCTGAATTATATTTTTTATAGATATTCCAATTAAAAAAATATCAAAAATTATCTCTAAATAAAACTTAGGTATTTTTCTCATAAGCTTTGCTCCAACAAATCCGCCTATAGTTCCACCGATTACTACTTTCACTATATTATTCCACTCAAAATAATTATAAGTCGCATAGAAAATTGATGCCACTAAGATTGCTGGAAAGACTGTTATTAGAGTTGTTCCTCTTGCTTTATATTCATCTAGTTTTAAAATTCTTGTAAGTGCAGGATGTATTAGTAGTCCTCCACCTGCACCAAAAAATCCGCTAATAAAGCCGTCCGCAATAAACCAATTAGGTATGTCATAAATTTCACCTCTTAAACTTTTCATATAAATTGATTTATTCAAACTTTATTATCGGATTTTTTGTTTTTTTTATTCTTTTATTTTAGTTTTTCTTCTGTTTCATCTGGCACGTAATACTTAGTTCCAAGCATTTTATCTGGCAAATATTGTTGCTCTACTTCATGATTTGGAAAATCATGTGGATATTTATAGCCAACTCCGTATCCAAAGTCGCTCATTCCCTCTGCTGGAGCATTTCTTATATGCATTGGTATAGTTCCAGTATCTGTATTTTCGACATCATTTAAAGCTTTATTTATGCCAAGATATGCCGCATTTGATTTTGGACTTCTTGCCACATAAGTAGCTGCGTGTGCAAGAAGTAATCTTGCTTCTGGCATACCTATTTGATGTACTGCTTGCATTGCTGCATTTGCCACAACCAATGCGTTTGAATTTGCCATACCAACATCTTCGGAAGCACATATAACAATTCTTCTAGCTAAAAACATAGGATCTTCACCAGCATATAAAGCTCTAGCCAGATAAAATAGCACAGCATCAGCATCTCCGCCACGCATAGATTTTATAAAAGCACTAATATTATCGTAGTGACTATCTCCACTTTTATCAAACTGTGCTTTCTTTTTTTGTATACATTCTGCAGCAATTTCAGTAGTTATTTCTATCTCGCCATCAATATTCATATCTGTAGTAAGTGTCGCTATTTCTAAAGCATTTAAAGCAACTCTGACGTCTCCACCCGAAAGTTCTGCTATGTATTTTATTACATCGTCGTTTATTTTTATTGCATATTTTCCAAGTCCTTTTTCTTTATCTTGTATTGCATTTTTTAGTACTGTCTCAACGTTTTGAATTGTAAGTGGCTCTAACTTAAAAACAGTAGATCTCGAAATCAAAGCTTTGTTTACTGAAAAATATGGATTTTCTGTAGTTGCTCCTATTAAAATTACTGTTCCATCTTCTACATAAGGTAGTAATGCATCTTGCTGAAGTTTATTAAATCTATGTATCTCATCGATAAACAAAACCACTTTGCCAGATGGATTCATAAGTAAGTTTTTAGCATCTTCTACTGCAGACTTTATATCACTTACACCAGCAGCTACTGCATTTAATTTTTCAAATTTGTTTTTAGTAGAGTTAGCGATAACTCTTGCGAGTGAAGTCTTTCCACAACCGGGAGGTCCCCAAAGTATTATACTTGAAAGCCTATCTGCTTTTATTAATCTATATAACATTTTATCTTTAGATAAGATGTGCTCTTGTCCAACATATTCATCGATAGTAGTAGGACACATTCTATATGCTAGTGGTATATTCTTTTCCATATCGTTCCTTTCTTTTAACTATGCATTTACAGTCAAATGAATAATTAATTCTGTATATTATTTTTTAGCAAAATATGCTAATGCCTTTTTAATTATTTCTTCTACTTCCATATCCGTACTATCAAAAGAAGTAACAGCTCGAGTTGCATCTTTTACGGGATATCCTAAAACTTGAAGAGCACTAATAGCTTCATGAGCATTTCCTTCTTTTGCAATTACTTCTTGTATTTCATTATCTACCGATGCAATCGCTTCTTCTGTCTTTAATTTGTCCTTTAATTCAAGTATTATTCTTTGAGCTGATTTTGCCCCTATTCCTGGTAATTTTGTTAGTTCTTTAACATTATTCGTTATAACTGCTAATGCGAAATTTGACGGTGTTATATTCGCTAAAATCGTATTTGCAGATTTGGCTCCAACACCACTTACACTTATTAAAAGTTCAAACATCCTAAGCTCTTCTATCGTTGCAAAGCCATATAAACTTATTTCATCTTCCCTAACATGATAATGCGTATGAACTTTAACGGTATCTCCAATTTCTCCTAATTTATTAATTGTAGTCGATGGCATAAAAATTTTATAACCAACTCCCATTACATCGACAACAACATAGTCATTTCCTTTAATCTCTAAAGTGCCTTTTATATATGCAAACATCTTATTCTCCTTTTTATATTCAAATTTTTCTCACACATAAAATCTTAAAATAAACATTCGTTCTTGTCAAGCGAACAATAACAAATATTTGCATACTTTCACTATTTTGTTATAATACTATTTAGGAGGTGTACTATGAAAATTGCTTTTTTTGAAATAACTGATTTTGAGAAACAAAAATTTATTGATGCTTTTGGAACTGATGAAACTATATTTTTTGAAGATACAATACAAAATGTGGAAGTAGAAAAGTTTAAAGATGTCGAAACGTTATGCGTTTTCGTACATTCTGAACTTACAAAAGAACTACTTGAAAGCCTTCCAAATTTAAAATTAATCTGTACTCGTTCAACAGGAACAGATCATATCGATGCAGAATATTGTAAAGAAAAAAATATAGCAATTAAAAATGTACCATTTTATGGTGAGAATACAGTTGCCGAGCATACATTTGCTTTAATTCTTTCACTATCAAGAAAGATACACATGTCTTATGTTCGTTCAATTCAAGGAAGTTTTACAACAGACGGCTTACAAGGTTTTGATTTAAAAGATAAAACAATCGGTATCATAGGTGGTGGTAGAATTGGGCTACACGTTGCAAGGATTGCCAAAAGTTTTGGAATGCACGTGCGTGTATATGATATACATCAAGACACATTTTTAGCAGAGTTAATAAATTTTAAATATGTAAGCTTAGAAGAACTTTTAAAGACATCTGATATCGTTTCTTTACATGTACCACTTAACAAATATACAGAACATATAATAAACGAAGACTCGTTAAAATTATTTAAAAAAGGAGCTCTTCTTATAAACACGGCTCGTGGTGGACTAGTAGATACCGATGCACTTTTAAAAGCTTTAGACAATAAAACCTTATCTGGTGCAGGCTTAGACGTTATCGAAGGAGAAGAATTATTAGTCGAAGAAAACATCTTCAATTCTCCTATTGAAAAAGCAGCTAAACTAATTGTTGCAAGCAAGAAATTACTAGATAACGAAAACGTAGTTCTAACTCCACACAATGCTTTCAACAGTATCGAAGCTGTAAACAGGATAATTGACACAACTATAGACAATTTAAAATGAGAAAAAGGGACAGAGGAAAACGAGAAAAGGGGACGGAGAGAAAAAGGGACGGAGGAAAATTCTCACTTTTGAGAAAAAGGGACGGAGGAAAATTCTCACT
>JABLTK010047407.1_pt1 | contig 17063 bp, 20 predicted proteins | sample 7160131 | NCBI WGS metagenome assembly JABLTK01 (sample SAMN14651221, study PRJNA627086) | human gut metagenome | isolation source: feces | host: Homo sapiens
ATCTTGTAGGTGGACGGAAAGGAAGGTGCTCAGTTCTTGCGTAGATCCGGTTTCACCTCTTCAACCAGCTTTTCCTCGATTGGTTTCTCTTCAACAACAGGCTTTTCCTCCTCAGTAGGCTTCTCTTCCTCAGCAGGTTTTTCTTCTTTGATGGGTTTCACCATATTGACAGATTTCTCCTCAACAGGCTTCTCTTCAGTTGGCTTCACCTCGTTGATAGGTTTCTCTTCCTCAGTAGGCTTCACCTCTCTAACAATCTTCTCTTCTTCCACAGGTTCCTCCTTCTTGGCCGGCTTCTCTCTCCGCTCGCGCTGTTTCCGTTCTCGTTTGGGCTTCGGATTGGTTGGTACATAGCTCTCACCAGACTTCTCTACAGATTTGGGCTTCTCAACAGGAGTTGGCTTCCTATTCTCAGTTCTCCTTTCATTCTTCTTCTCCACAGGTCTTTCCACTGGTTTCTCTACAGGTTTCTCTGCTGCCTTCTCCACAGGCTTCTCACTCTTCTTCCCAGATCTCTCTGTTTTCTTCTCGCCTCTCTTTTCCGACTTCTCAGGCTTCTCTGTTACCTTTTCCACAGTCTTCTTCTTCTCGTTAGCCTTAGTTGCTTGCTGAGTCTTTTCAACATTGGTCTTCTTCCCTGCAGGAGTCGAATTTTCCTCCTTCAAATCCTCAATGCGAATACCACAACTCCTCATTCTATTTACAACCAACAGAGAATTATCATCCTTAGAACAATTCGAGCAGAACAATAGAAGTTGATCGATTCTTGGCAACAGAGAGCTCACCGTAGCATCCGTCATCTCTTCTGCATCCATTGCAATCACAACATGTTGATCCAGTGTCTCAAGGAGCGAGAAATACTCACTCGAAACTGCACTGAATGGAGTTGATTTGAGATAGGTCGTGAGGGCATGAACCTTCCTTACATCCTGCTGGAAACGATTTTGAGTGGTATCACGATGATTAGCATTCGAAAGAACATGAATATTGAATGGGGCAACATTCCCATGCATACGGAAATAAGGCTGTGGAGCTAAACGACCACAGTATACTTTGGATACCTCTCGATCAATATCTCTGGACAAGTTGTTTACAATCAAAGTAACCAGATCCAGCACTGTGTCATTCATACCCACAAATATAACAGGTCTGTTCCTCATTCTGTTGATACAGATTGCAGTAAGAGCTACCAATTCTATACTTCACAAAAATGAAAGAAATAGTACCTGCTTCTCGTTTTCCATTTTCACCACATTCCAAAATACTACACTGTGTTTTGATACATCGATCCAGTGTCTGAATCTCTTTCTCTGTTGGGAATACACGATCGTAACAATCCAACTTCACATTCCTGAAAAGTCCATTTGAACTTCGACCTGTAATATAACCAAGTAGCATGGAATTGATATCTGTCTTTTGCAAGAGACGTCCACAGGCTACAAGAGGTGTAATCGTTGGCCACGAAAGAGAGAAAGGAGTCAATGTGCATTCTTGTATCTTTATAAACGTTGAACTACTCGTATTGAGGACCGTAAATATCACATGATTCACCTCAGTCGCCACAACTACAGCATCAAAGTCCTGAGGGAAGTCATTCACCGTAACACGAAGAGAATAACAGGATCCTACAGAATATGTCTTTACTTGAGTCTCCGGTACGGTTATCATGAAACAACAACAATACTCCGAGGAACCATAGAAACGACCCTTTAATGTAATCCCAATACATGGTTCAGAACTTAAGTTCTTCTTCAGCTGATGCAAATAACTGGCATTCAAAGCCAAGGGGTAATCTGAGTTCTTTGGTCTCTCACAACTATATTCATTGGGGACAGAGTCCATATGAGTAACAAGAGACTTTGAAAAGATAAGAGGAAACCAACTCGAATAGGCATTTCGCCAATCGGTAAAATCCTTAAATACGGACTTCTTCTCAAGACAGTCAATACATAGATAATCCTGGAGATTGAAACAATAACCCAAAATCATAACATTTGGGTTTTGACAATGAAGACAGCAAACACGCTTATATGTTCCCTTCTGCGAACTTTCCACATCATATTCAACATGATTCTTCAATAATACGTGAAGGAGGATGGAGTTGTCTCCATCAGAATTGCTTCTTACAAGTGTCGAGCAAATTTTGCATTTGAAATCTTGACAAAAGAGAGACATTCTCCAGGTTTATTATGGCTCTAACGCTGAAATTGCGTTCATTCATAGATGTCTTATCGATCAATTGATTGGTGAAGAGATCTGGTGCCCCCAATCAACAAAGAGACGTCTAAACAAGCGGTATAACTATTCAATCTTCCATCTATTCTCTATTCTTAATAAAACAAACAACAAACAATTGGAAAGAAGCACCTCAGAACATCGATGTATCAGCCATTTCGATTGTTGGATAGCTTCCTAAATGACGTTATTGATAGATCTGGAGGTTGAGTGCGAAAATCAAGCAACAAAAACCAAAACTCACCAACACACTTGACCATGAATACACAACAAACCATTTGTAGTTTTTCTTTAACCCAGTTGTTTCCTTTGCATAAGTACTCATGGTTGTCAATGCTGATGCCAAACCAACAGATTGCGCTGAAATAAGCGATTCAATAACAAAGGAAAAGGATTCACTACGAGATGCCTTCCACTTCAATACCATCATCACAACAGAAGCCACGATCGATCCAATAACATTACAAACAAAGGTACCAATGAAGAACCGGTTACTGTAAGGGTTCAGATAATTGGAAATAAAGAATCGCAGTAAAGCCCCAAGACAGGTGAAGACAAAACCAAACAAGTAGTAACTCGTCTTTTCATAGAATGGAATTAGTACAATATAGCAAATAATCTCCAAACCTAATAGAGTACTGAAAATAAGGAACAGAATAGGATAGTGAGGGGTGTCTAATTCTGTTATTTGGAGCGTGCGTTGAAACTTCTGCATAGACGTGTACAGTTGATACCCATTCTACCTGTGATTCAGTTTAACAAGAATCACATCAAAGGCGTCGCGTGCGACTCCGGTTCCAACCACAATAAATGCTATAGATATGGCACATACAAAAAATGATGCTTGTTTTGCCTATATTTAATCCTTAGATTGAATCCTTACACCTAATACAAATTGATACGATGCCAATGTGATTAATGTTCCAAACGTGGAAGCACAACCACAGAAACCCGTCGATAAACCCTTCAACAGAGAACTATTGCAAGGAGTTGACCGAATAGTACTCAAAATACCAAGAATAAAACTATATTCTGATAACACAACACACCCTGCCTTGCTATTACATTGATAATGAAAACAGCAAACAATTGACCATAGATACCATCTGTTTGGAATACATAAATCATTAATAATCGACAGAGGAAGCCTAGAGGAGAAAACACTAGCACACTATAATTCAACTTAAATAAGTACATCCTACCTCTCCACATCTAGAATTGCTTCCTCAACTCCCATTTGTGAGATTCAGAAAACAAAATGCAAGTACTTGAAAGTGTTAATAATAAACACAATCACAGATACAAACAGAAAAGAGAAAGAGCGCGATATTAGATGAAAAATTGTTTTCCATTCGAAATGAATTCACTGTCATAGCGCAAAGCTTGTTCATTGTTGTGGACAGGTCCGTGATTCTACAAATAAAGAAGACTCAGTACACATGACCGAAGCACTATTGTAATAGTAGATTGCGCGGCCAAGGATCGATGACATAGGGATAGGACCAAAAACCCTGCTATCGATACCTCCATGGAGTGTTTCGGAAGCTACCCAGACTACAGAGTTCTTTTTGGTAGTTCCCACTTGTGAGACATATCTAACACGACGAACTAACAGTTTTCCAGTTTCCCAAGGATGTTCACAAACAACTAAATCTCCGGGGAAAATTGTAGCGGCAGATGGATTTGGGATGTTTCTAGCAAGCAACTAGATCATCAAAGCCTTCTAGAACTCCATACTCGAGTATCAGAAAACCCTCGATAAAGCGAAGGAAAGGCATGAGTATTGTTAAGTTTGAGAATAGTGGGTCTTAACCACTTCATATTCCTCAAAACCGAGCTTCGAAATAAAAGGTAGAAAAGGGGAAGAGGATCGTTCCTTGTACAGTTTCCACAATTCTATCAACACGGTTTTATCAAGCTTCAGGAACAAGAATGCATGAAATCTATCAGAGACACAAAGAGGAAGAAGTGGTACTAAGAATTCGTGTGTTCAAGAACAAACACTCAATGATAACTGCACTTAGCTAAATGAAACATTTAACTGTGTTTGCCCAAATAATACCTGAGAACAAGTATCCATCATTTCCTTGCTAATATTGTTATCTATGTCAAATCATATCAATTTATCATACTTCCCATGTCAATCCTATTGACCTCACCTAATTGACATCGTGCCAATGTTGTCAACAAGTAGTTACAACCATCATCTCCAATCTTGTTATCTAGAGAATCAGGCAATTTCAATTTCAACTACCTCTAACATCGAGATGACTCAATTTGGGGAAACCACCCCGTTCAATCGACTTGATAAGCATAACAAAACATTTAGAATCAATTGCATTTCCAGAAAGATTCAAATCCTGAAGATTTATCATGCAATTGAAAAGAGCGCAATTGCTAACAAATTTGATTCCTTCATATCCCATTCCAGTTTCTACTCATTACCATCACTCCATATATCTACTATGAAGAGACATATGAGTAATCGAATTCAGATTGTTCTTGCGGAAGGAGCGGAACAGAATTTGAATTCCCTTATCGCCAATAGCATTCCCTCCTAAGTAGAACTCATGCATATTGGGAGTAGTCTGTGTACTGATGGAATTCGCCAGGAACTGCACTGCTTCATCATCAATTTCGTTATCTTCGATGTTCAGAATTTCCACATTTGGCATTTTTCCATCAGCGAACAAAGATGCTAACTTCATCGTTCCACGAGACTTGAATCGATTTTCTGTTTGTTAGAATTATATCTCAACCCTACTATTCAGATAGAGACATCGTAGAGTGGGTTCATCTCCCGTGATTAGGTATTCGATATATCCACAGAACTGGACAAGGAAGTTATCAGTAAGACCCATATTCGTCAAAGTTAGTGCTGTTGAGGTGAACAATAGTGAACTCAACTGAAGTTGGTTAAAAGTGGATACCTCTGCAGATGATAACCTACGGCCTATGTTGAACACACTCTAGTACTCCTACTCAAGACCTCAAGACCAAGTAACTCGATCTGAGGTAGATAGCGGAATGCACTGATTAAGGCATGAGCTCCTTCCTTCCCAATATCGTTACCATAGAGGATAATTGTATGTAATCGAGGCATGGTTGGAGGTGAAAAGTAGAATTGGAAAATGTTAACTAAGGACCAACCTTGTGAGAAGAACTTGGCTAATAGTTTACATCCCTCATCACCAATATGCATATCTAGGGATGGAAAGAAGGCAACTCAATTACCAGAAATATCGAGAACTTCGAGGTTTGGATAGGTCATTTTTGTCATTTCTTTCATCAAATCACGCATTCCTTCCACTCCCTGAGCTGTCCATTTAAGAAGACCGGCTTGGGATTCAACCTCCAATTCTTGTTTCTCCTCAAGGCTCTTTTGAATTTCTGCTTCGTGTTCCTTCAGATAGTCCTGCTCTTCTGGAAGAGGAATGTGGCTACTCTTCAAGAGGGACTCTAATTCATCGATCCGGCATTTCTGCTGCTTGTTAACCACTTTCAGTGAAGTTATTTCAGTGAGCAACTTCGAGATCTTAGTTTCATAGACCAATAACTGGTTTGTAACTTCTTCAACAGGTGAACGCTTTTCGGTTGTAGTAGTCTCCACTTGGGGTGTTTTCTATATCCAAAACCGTCTCTGAACCTACACACAACATGTAGAAAGTATTGTTGGTATCTGAGATCAAAGGATGAAAATATTCGTCCACTGTCAATACACGAGCTTCAAACAAAAGAAAGATAACAACATCACTTGGGAGTCTTGCAAGTTGCTACAGTTATTATTCACATACAACCACTACACGTAGCTCGGGCTCAATTGACTGCGGTGTGGCATTAGCATCCACTAACAACATATAATGTTCATTGTTCGACATATTAACAACCTCCATCGCTGCTCTGTCCATCACTCCGCTCACAGGCACTTGTCCCATCTTCTCAACATGAGTGGTAGTAACCTCCTTGGAACTAACTACTTCAGCTGCATTTTGCATATTGTTCCCTAGCAGCGATACATCCATATCAACAGATAATTGTATTCTCTATCTTGGTGATAATATGGCTTTTTTCTGGAATGATTGGTTTCCGAATTACCTCGTAGATGAGATGGTAGTCATGTTTTCATGTCCTTTCCTATTAGTTTATATGTTGCGATCATTAGAATAAATAGTGGGACATGATCCATCAGTTGCATGTTTGTTAGTTCCAGAGACTGTAGATGAGTGCTAGAATTCTATTTGTAGAGTTACAATGAGATTGGAGTTACGATCAGGCGTTTTGTGTGACCAAAACGACATATTTTCTTTTATTTCCAATGGAGACGCCTGTATTCGTTTGTAGTCCTCATTACCTTATAGAGCGTAGGAAAAGACCAGGAGGTTACTACAGTTCTGATCCCCAAAGAGGAGTCAGCAGTATATCTCAACTACAAGTTGACAAAGAAATCTGCTCTTGGCATGTTTTTTGTAGCTCTGGGCTCGCTATTTGGAAGGTAGGGATTGTCTTGACTCATTCTCCATAGTTTGATGGCAACAGCTGTCAGTATTTTAGGAAGCCACTACAAAATCCCCTCTCCCGCTATTACTTTTATTCGTTGTCTCGTCAATTTGGCGATCAACCTCATTTGTTGTGCTATTGTGAAAGCAAATCCAGTTGGACCTTACAAGGAAACGAGAAAGTTTATCTGGGTCATTCTACGTGGATTATTCGGAGGTATCCAGATTACTTGCTATTTCTTTGCTTTTACCAAGGTAATTAATATTTCGTTTCTATAAGATAGATATTTGTTGGTGATGCAACTACACTTACATTTATCGCCCCAGTATTAACTGGTTTTCTTGCTATTTGTATGCTAAATGAGAAGTGGGGATGGTTTGATGCCATTGCCTCCATTTTCTGTTTTGTTGGTGTGCTGTTCGTTGCTAAACCGAAGTTCCTCTTTGGTGGTGAGTCTGTAAGAATGATTCTAGTGATTGATCATAGAGCATTCAAGTTGGATATTTGTTGATTGCATTTGCAGGGTCTTGTGCTGCTGCTCTAGCTTATATTGCTGTACGGAAGGTTGGACCGTCTGTATCTGCATTTGTTCTTATCAACTATATTCTCATATTTACCATGCTCATTGCAGTCTTCCAGAGTTACTTCATGATTCATATCTTCCCATGGCCCAAAAAACAATTGCCTGTACAGGCTTGGTTATGGCTTGTATCAACAGGTTTCCTGGGTGCTGGAGCACAGGTAGAGATAGAGTGTGAGGCTCATGAATAGTACTGTATTAATCGTGGCTTGCAGTTGGAGAAAGCTGGACCTGCTACTTCAATGAGGTTTTTGGATATAGTGTTTTCGTACTTCTGGCAAGTTTGGATTGTGCACAATCCAATTGATAAGTTTAGTCTGATTGGTGCATGTTTAGTGAGCTTGTGTCTGATTTTGATTGGATTCAAGAAATGGTGGTATGTCAGAAAGGCACGATTGGAATATGAGCAATCTCTCTTTTCTGTTTAAGAACAAACACTCGATAACCATGCTCCCCACCCATGAAACATTAGCGCTAGATTATTCTCATTTGTTGCTTGCTTTATCAACACATCTACTTGCTTCTCGACACTTATAGATTCTGTGTTCTGATTATCACGCCCCAAAAGCTTGTTTTCGATCTTAAACAGTACTTGTTCAGCACTCGTATTCGCTCCATCCATCATTGCATTCTCATCTCGATTTCTCACAACCCAACTGTTCAATGGATCGTGCAAGAACACCTCCAGAATTGTCAGAATCAATTCACGTTTTTCACTCACCAGCTTCATACAGAATTCCATCTGCTCTCGGAGTAAACCATCTACTCCTTCCACTCCCAGACAATCTACAAATTCTCTCGTTAATCGGAATGGAACTCGCTCAGGAACACACAGAATACGACCTCGTTCGAATAGAATTCCAAAGTCGATATGTACTAATTCGCCTGTTTTATTGTCAATCAAGATATTACGAAGATGTCTATCTCCTAATCCCACAATATAACCAATAATTGAATTCACACTCAACGTAGACACAAAATGGTGGGTATTTTGGTACCATTGTTGTGGAGCAAAGAAACGTTCCAAGAAGAAATAGTGAAGAACAGGAGTGAATTGTTTAGTGATTGAATGATAGAACTGAATTCGTTCTTCTGCAGGTCTAGTCTTCAGAGTAGCAGCTTGTTTCCAGATTTGAGTATTTGAAATCTCTCCAGGATGATACCGAGAATGTGCAGAAGTATCCATTTTGTGTCTTCTAGAGATGAAAGAGAGAAAGCCTGATATACGAGTCAGAGACCAAATAATCACGAATTGTCGTACTGTTAGAAACGAATTCAATTACTCCTGTTTTACTTGTGATGCTTACAATCTGCTCATCATTCTTCAATCTGACTTACTCGATAAATTCGGAGATGAATGTCTTGAAACGAAGGGTTTTGTGATTCACAATTCTTCTCTGCTAAGAGACGATTAAGCAGCTCGAATAACTGCTGGACTACACAGTCTGAGCGAATCTCATCCTTCTTCAGAATCTGATTGAAATTTGATCCATCATGAGCAACACAGGTTACACGCAAAGGTGATGTGATTCCTGTGGCTACCAACTTGAATGAGGATCCAAAGTCGTGAATGAATGGAATAGACTGTCGTTGGAGTTGTTCCAATGGGAGAATGGGTAGTGTGGCTGTGAGAACAGGAAGCTGAGACCATAATCGAAGAGAAGACGAGGATACCCAGGAATTGGGAAGAGGAATAGGAGCATCCTTCTCCATATCACTGTGATTGGCAAGAATAAGAGAATGATAAGCTGAGAAGAGAGAACAGTAGGCATGATAGATTGGTAAGACAGGTTCAGAGAGAGAAGAGAGAACAGATAGAACAAGTGACTCTCGCTTAGTTGGATTGAGATGATTCTTCTCTGTGACAATAGGAAGAAGCTGATAATGAGGGGAATAAGTGAGGATACAAATGGAAGGAGGTGAAATGGATATGATTCTGTTAGTCGATGAATGAACTGAGTTAGAAGAGGATTCTCTAGACCAATTCGACTCACAATCTATGTGACAGATAAGGAATAATCTTACTTGATGAGCAAGAGGAACAAAGACTGCAAGAGGACAATTTAACAGATATGGTTTGATTGAAACTTCAATCTCCTTTCTTATCCATAATCATTATTCCATTCTCATACTCTTGGATATTCTTAAACCAGAGACTTACAAACATATATACAAAATCGGCACTATTTTGTTCACCTTTCTGGATTCCTTGTAGACATAGTTTTAAAGTTAATTTCCGATATAGACTCAATCTCGCTTCAATTTTATCAGCGGCATTTGGCCCCTCTTGAAATTCCTTCAACATTACTTCCTTCTCTCGTTTCTGTTCATTCAATACTTGTCGTATTGCTTGTGAGTGTCTAGATCACAATGAATCACCCATATTTACGTCGAGACGATTCTTCGACTCAGGATCTCTAATTCTTGTCGTATCTTTGACTAAGATTAACACTCCTCAGTGATCTCACCATTGTGGTTTCCATCTGATTATACTCATTACTCTCGAAGTATCCCTGTAACCGCTTTAGTAAATCATTTGTAACACTGGCCAATGTGAGATATGATCGTTCTAGACATGACAAGGTGTTGATTAACTGACTTTGGCTACAAATGGATGAAATAAAAGAGTTTGTTGATAGAGGAGTTAATGATTCAGCTACTGACTCATCCTCCTCATTGTGAAGTAGAGAACACATCGCTTGAACACTATTCAATCGTCTACTCTCATCTTCGTTAGCAGAAGTTAACAGCAATTCCTCTAATCGACAGGTTCCTGATACTAACGAGGTTGTAGCAAGGTGCTCAGCAGATCTGACTGTAACTCACTCTCATGATCCTTACCGAATCATTGACACAGCAAGCTGGATAAACCCTTGTCGATACAGCACTTTGGCAGTCTCTAGTTGAAGGAGACTTCGATGGTTATCTGTGACCAGTTCGGCTGCTGGACCTGTTAGACAAGTACTCAATAGTTCCAGCTTGTAACGAAGCTGAGCAATCTTACTATCAACAATCATTCCTTCAGCTCCATAGCGTCTCTCATCCATATGGCTGGTTCGGATATTCATTTGTGTCATATGTTCCAATAGAGATTCCAGTACAGACTGATAGCAATGAGCACTCTCTTCAGTATCACGTCGACCTCGTAGCAGAAGTAGATTCGCCTGAAGAAGTCTTTGTTTCTCATTTTCAGGTTGAATTGATGGATCTTTCGCACAGAACTCCAGATATTGAAGTAATTCAGAGTCAATCATCACTTCTTGCAATGATGACAAGTCTATTCCTCATTTCATGGGCGATCACATACTCTCACTGCGAAGCATCTCCAGAAACTCAAGAGATAGAATCTTCTCTGATTTCTGATGCCAGGACTGCGTAATTCCTAGTGAATTCAGAGGATGACTGATCTGTTGTTCATATTCTAACAAGAGAGATGAAACTCCTTCATGTTGATTCCCTTCGTTCTGTTCTCGTCCCCATTGTGTGAGTTGTCTCCATGGCCACACCATCCACAAGTCCTTCTGTTGTCCTGAGAATAGATCTGTTACTCCAAGACTTGATAATGACTGTTGAAGTACATGAGGCTCACCAATCAGAGAAGCATAGGCTGAGAGACTAGAAGAGAAGCATTTCATTTTTCCTTACTCTTGGAAAGCTGCTGCAAAACCAAATCGTTGAGTCTCGCATTGAACCAACATTTGTTGACTGGTTTGACCACTCTGGGTTATAGCAAGGGCTGCATACGGGTTGCCTGCTGCAAGATAACTATTGACAAGCTGGCTGTTTAGTGATTTCATATCAATCAAGGATAAGAACTGTTCAGTGATTGTTTGAGTATGGACATCAACCCCAGACTGATTACTACGGAGTCGCTTATCAGCCATCTCCATGGATTCTCCCTCTTCATCACTACTTGAATCTGTGTGAGAGACCACTGAAGGATAGGTCACAATAGTATTCCAGCTGTAGATGTGAGTGTCCTCAGGAGTGATGGGAAGAGTCACTGAATGCATCCAGAGAAGCGAAGTCATTGGCTTATGCAGAGAGGAGGCTGCATCAATGATAAGTGTGAGAGGGAGTTGGAGACGAACAAGCAAACAATCTACAGGAGAAGGATACTGAGATGATGAGTTCTGGTGTCCACTTAGCAAAACCATGGATTCATGATTACTTTGTGAAGGACGAGAACGCTTTGAAGAACTAGGAGTACTTGTGATTGAAGGAGAATCTGAGAGAAACAGGCCCGAATGATGGGAAAAATCATAATAGATGAAACGACGAAGATGAGTGAGTGTCTGAAGAGTGATTCGTTGAACTGTTTCCTGGCTACTGAGAGCCAGACGGATCAATACTCCAATCTGGACATCATACTGTTGTTGTAATGCTTCATATAACAGAAGAGTCATTAGCAAAATCTGGTTCTCTCGACCTTCCATTGTTGCAGTTGAGAAACACTCTTCTAGAACAGATAGAAATGGCGAAAAGAGAGAATTAGCACAGAGATGAAGAAGATAACGAAGCATTGATTCGACTGATATCGTATCTGCTGATGAGGGATTAGGAACCTCTTCCGTTGGCATGATATGCACTTTTTGCGTCATCATATCATTTGCATCAACACTAGGAATTGTGAGAGTGGATACCTCAGTGTTCACTCGTTCTACTGAATGACGCACACGTAAAGAAAGAAGAAGCGGATGATTGACCCAACGTGAATGATCGATGGATTCAAGAGATTTGTGATTGATAACCTTTTGAAGGACTGTTAGTGCTTCAATCCATCGAGAAGAAGGAGTATCATGAAGCAAGGACAGTGCTATTGAATCTAATAACGAGAGAATCAACTGAACATGAGGAGATGAGGTCTCTGACTCTAAATCCACCTGGGAACTCATCAGGTCTCGATTCTCTGGGTTTAGATTCAGAAGCTACAGGGAAACACATCTTAAGTCACCTACTGTACGCAATGCATCATACATACGTCGTCCTTCAGAAACTGTTACCGCATCGGCACGAGCATATACAAACTGAACAGCTTGAACGATCACATGTCTCAACATATTGTTATCCAGAAGCAAATCTGAAGTATCAGGAGTAGAAAGAGATTGTGAGCCCTCCGCAGAATCATCCTTCTCCATCACACGCACTGTCAACATTTGAGTCTGGATAAAGTTTGTAAGGATTCGTTGCAATTGGGATGTCACACAGTCCCAATGACTAGCATAATCCTTCTGAAGAATCGATAGAAGTGTGATCAGCAGTGATTTGAATCTCTATTCTTCATTGTAGCCATTCATTCATACCATCACCAGAACAGGAAGAGCTGTCTTTACACAACACAGGATCCATTGGACACTTGGTTGATTAGATCGTAACCAACCTTCCGTACATCGTTTCCAATCATCTCGTTGGTTAAGAATTATTTCGAATACCCCAGCGTATTCACTGATACTCAGATAATCAGTCTCTTCATGCCATAAAAACTCCTCCAATTTCACTAATGATCAAATACTGTTATCATTCTCTACAGAGATGGAAGCAACAATCTGCTATCGAATCTAACAAAGGACTATTTCGACTCATATTTGATGCAAGACACTGGAGTCGAGAGAGAATGAGATAAGTGACAAATCGATTGGAGAACCAGGATGACTACAAAAAAGGAGAAAGGACAACACATACACATCGATCCATAAGACAGAGGAGAGTTTGAAGGAAAGAATTAACGTACTGACTGTTTCGAGTCGAAGTATCGAAAGAGAGAAGAGCTTGGAGGAAGTATGTGGATGGAAGCTGAGTCTCTGCTGGTTCCAAGAGTTCACAAATACCCCAATTCATGACTTGAGGATTGGTATGACTATGGACAAAGAGAAAAGTTAGATATTCTATCTGGATCTGTTCTTTGTGATTCTCTAACGCTATTTGAAGAGAAGCTCTCACATCATTTCTCAGTGAGTCCGTCACTCGATGTAACTCCAGATTCATTTCCTCTGAATACTCAATCACACAAAGAGTTGGAAGAAGATTAGCAATACACTTCATAATCAAATCACAATCTGTTTTGCAGTTTCGTCGGAGTGTCGTAAGAATAGGATACGTATCATAACATGTTGACGATTTGATTCCACTTACCTTCAAATGCTCCCCGATTGACTGAAGAAGAAGAGAGAGAGATGATTCATCCTATTACTCATTCATTATCACACTATAAGACTTGTTGAACCAGTTCCCACACCATACCTGCAAGAGCAAATCGTTCAGCTAAAGGAATCGTGAGAACTTCTCGGATTGGATGAATGAAAGATGTATCTTGAAGAGAGTAGAACTGGGTCTTGGCCAAATTAGCCGCAGCAATCAGACTCTGAGATGAAGAGAGAGAACCTTTAGCTCCTTGAAGCATGCAACAGAGAGCAATGGATAGAAGAGAAGGAAGAGAAGATGAAAGAACTAGGAGTAGTTCAATCATAGCTTGTAGAGACAATTGGTGAGTGTTCCATGACTTCTTCAGAAGACTAAGAGTAAAGGATTGAACAAAAGCCTGTTGACTTTCCATACTTGCTATCTCCTCCAAGATTGGTCTTGCGAATTGAGAGAGTGATAATGAAGAAGAGAGCATAACCGTCTTTTCAAGAAATAGGAGAACTCTCATTTGAGTGTTTCGATCGAGAGTAGAGTAGAATCCTTTAGTGATCTGAAGCAAAGTGTGATATTGAAGAGGACATGTCACAGATTTAACAAAGATTGAGTTAAATACTGACTCTTGAATAGACTGAAACGCAGTCTTCAGAGAGGATGAATGAGAGAGAACACTGAAAAAATATGATGAAGCTACTCCATATGTATCCTGAACAGTAAATAATGCTTGAAGAAGAGAAGAACCTGCTTGTTTCATAGACTGATCCTCTTGTTCCAATAAGGAGAGAGTCAATCGATATAGAGAAAGACGCAGTAAGTGTCTGAAAGGCATATCTTCCATCCATTCGTTTACATGGCTCAAAACAGTATCATAATCAGTAGCTTTTACTTCATTCTTCAGAGCTATTCGAGCATTCACTGTTAACATAAAGACTAGAATCATATCACTATTGTGAATTGAAGTAGCCAGATTATAACGGAATCCTTCATTCACACTTGGAGTATCAAACAGAACCAGCTTCCGAGAAGTTAGAATTCGATCACTTAACAAACTAAAGAAATCTTGAAGAGGTTTCAGAGAGTAACAGGATGATGAGAGTGAAGCATTGGAGAACAGAAAGAGTTGAAGGAAATAACTCCACACACGTCCTCCTTGTTGTGAATGCACGTCAGTCTGCATGATCAAAGATACAAAGATATTGGAGAGAGATTGAAGAGTCTCGTGATCTGATTTACATAACTGAATAACCAATTGCCACACCTGTCCACAAAGGAGGAATCGAGAATACACATCATCTGTGCAATCCATTTGCGATAATTCTGAATGGATTCGATTACACTCTTCCTTCACAACCTCTACTAGTTTTGTACGTATTAGAGTGAGATTCTTAAGAGCTGAAGGATGGTTTGAGAAGTCTGTAATTTCAATGAATCGAGTCTGGAACAATTCCACTGGGACTCCTTCATCTCGCAAGAGTTGTTCATATTTGGTTGCATATTCACTCAGAGATGCGTCAAAGTATTTGATGGTTAGTTTGGCACCACAGAGAACCGTGATCAACTCACAGAAGACAGCTAGACATCCATCAAACTGGATCTCCTGATGAATAACTTGACGACTATTCAGAGTGCCCAATGGTGAGGATGGAATCTTGAAGACTTGAGGAATGAGAGTATCACAGGTACATTGGAACAACGAATCAAACGAAGGAGAACGAAGGATCCATTGAATTAGGATCTGAAGAACCGATGAAAACATAGCTGGGAGATTAGAATATGAAACACGAAGAAGACAGCAGCTCACGAAGAGAACCTTCTCTGTTGTGGAGAACTCTTCAAACCATATCTGACGCATCTCCATCTCTGAAGTTACCAGAAGCTTGCTAACGATATCGAAACGCAACATCACAATATCATCCAGTGTCATGAGGGTATGCTATAGATTGATTAACAGTAGAAGTCCTTACAGAGAGTCGTTTCGTGATAGAGAGAACAATAGGTCGAATAGGATAAGTTGATATCATGAACAGTTCCTTCAGAAGATAGAGGAATGCAATATAACAATCAGTATTAGCTTTGAGATTGTGTGAATCTAACAGACCCAAGACACGAGGAATCAGAGAGTTAGCATCAAGAGTCAGAAGCGATGAATGAAGAAGAGATACAGTCAGATGAAGAAGACTAATGAGAGTGTTGATGTCTGCAGGGAGAGGAAAAAGAGTTCCTTGAGTTTCAAGTTGAGTTATTTGCTTGGATGAGTCAAGTCATTTGGACCTACTTCAATGAGAGTATTCTGAAGAGAGGTAAGAAGGTGTTGAACAGAGTCTGCAAAGAGAGGATTCGAATGAGCTTGTACAAGTCCTTCGGCAATCGTATTGGTCAATGTAAGCGAGATACTCACACGACCATTGGCAGAAAAAGACTATCGATTAGAGTTACTAATCATGACAACCTGCTGATTAGGAACACAAACAAGTTCAATCAGAGAACAAGCATCATGAAAGAAGGAAGATGGACAGTCCTTCAAAGAACAAACAAACATCACAAATGGGAAACAAGACACAATTGAATCATCGATTTGACCAGCAATACACAGTTCTTTGAGGATCTTCACTGAATACTCTCCATGGTGTAGAAGAATGGATGTACACTCTGATGGAAACCTAATCTAATATCCTTCCTGTATTCTGACTCTCGAGTGAATGGACTTAAGCAAGACAGAGCCATAGATCGTTGGGCATGTGTCATCACGTTAGGACAGTTCATAACTGCATACAGTTGTTCTAAAACTTGTTGAACATCATTACGGTTGATGAAAGATGCAGCAAAACGCCAATATTCGATCAGACACTGGATCGCCGTTGAACGAGTTATTTTATCAGATAGTTCGTTTTCACTACATTTCATTCAAGTCGAACACAAAGACAGAATTGCATTTGAGACAAGTCGTATCAAGTCAAGAAGACTTCGTTGAGACATCCACGGATAGCAACTAGAATTCTACATAATAGGGAATCCGTAGATCATTACAGAAAAGAGAATGTTACACACATTGAGCAGATAGTGAGTGGATTGGTCTTGAGTTGTAATTGCCCATTGCAAATTGGATAGAGCAATACCTAAAATGCGATCTGCATACTTCTGCAGCACGTAATTGTTCTCCGAAAGCATGACCGTAAAACTGAAGAACAATTGACTGCAGGATGTATCTGCCTTCTTTGTGGTACGTTCCTTTTCAAATACAATAACTTCAGCAAACCGATTCAGCAATTCATCCAAAAACGAATTGGCCGGAAAGAGAATCTCAAGTTGGATCAGTTGCTTTTTGCGTTCTTGATCATTAAGAATACTACAATTGATTAACAGACAAGATTAGTACTCCAAGATGGCCAAAGCACTCTTTTTCCGTACAGTTATACGCGAACTACCAAGCTGCTCGCAGCTGTGAATCAGCACTTCTCGAAAATCCATCCCGAAGTGAAATGTGAACAAACAATCCACTGAGTCCCTTTGAATTCACTCAAACCCTTATTCTTCAGTCGTGTTCTTTCCATTTCTTCTAGCCACACGTCCAGGACGACCACCTCCATAGGGAGAGTTCTCAGCGAACTGAATG
>JABLTK010119328.1_pt1 | contig 17042 bp, 16 predicted proteins | sample 7160131 | NCBI WGS metagenome assembly JABLTK01 (sample SAMN14651221, study PRJNA627086) | human gut metagenome | isolation source: feces | host: Homo sapiens
CTGAGTATAGCAGAATTCTACGACTTGCGATAGCGCACCGTTTCATAACCCCTTCGGTGCCTTTCACAGAAAGGCGGTTTATAAGAATGGCGAATGTAACCATAAAGGATGTTGCAAAGGAGGCGAACGTTTCCATCGCAACCGTTTCGAGGGTGATCAACAAAAATCCGAAGGTTGCGCCCGAAATTGCCGCGTGCGTAATGAGCGCTATCGAACGAATCGGCTATGTGCCGAACCAGATCGCCCGAAGCCTGAAATCCACTTCCAGCAAAACGATCGGCGTGATTATTCCCGATATCACCAACGTATATCTGGTTCAGACGATCAACGCCATCGGCGCATACATGCAATCCCGCGGCTACATGCTGCTTCTTTTCAGTACGCTGAATAATCCCGATGCGGAAATGAACGGCATTCGATTGATGACGGAAAAGCGCGTAGACGGCCTGATCATCAATACCACCGGTTTTTGTGATGATTACATTGCCGATTTAAGCCGCACCATTCCCACGCTGCTTTTGCACCGCAGAATCGATAATACCAGCTTCTGCGGCGATTGGATCGATACGGATATACTGGATTGCGCCCGTTCCCTGACCCGTGTTCTGCTCGAAAAAGGGCACCGAAACATCGGCTGTCTGAACGGCCCCATGTATTTAAGCACGGCAAAGATGCGCTTCGACGGCTTCTGCGCCGCCATGAATGAAGCGGGCATTTATCTGCCCGAAAACAGCCCCTATCTGTACGAGGGCGATTTTTCATTCCAATCCGGAATCGACGGCGCTGAATATTTCATGAGCCTTCCTACCCCTCCCACGGCGATCGTTAATATGCACGGCGAAAGCACGCTGGGCATGCTGACGTACTTTCGAAGTCATAACATCAAAGTGCCGCGCGATGTATCCATCGTTTCCGTTTCCGCGATCCCAAACAGTGATATTCTGTATGTACAGCCCTACCATTATCAGATGCGTCCGGAATCCATCGGAATCCGTGCGGCGCAGCTGATGGTGGAGCGCATCAACGCCGATAACCAGATCGGCTACCGGGAATGCTGCATCACGATGCCGATTATTGACGGTAATACCATTTCGGTATTGAAATAGTTCCCATGATTCTATCAGCGAAGCTTGTCTTAGGGCAAGCTTCGCTATTTTCTGCCCTGAATTGTGCAATTGCCAAACATCCTTTTCGTTTTATTTGTTTTTTCTATTCCATTTCGGCATGTAATGTGCTATAATACCAATGTAATGATAAATATAGTTCAAATTATGCTGTGATCGGAGGAGGCAACAATGGCATTGAAAAAGGACGAAGGATCGCACAGCTTAAAGATTGACGCGCGCCGCGAAAAAATACAGGAGCTATTGGAACGCGACGGACAGGTTCGCGTAACGCAGCTGGCGGAGCTTTTGAACACCACTACCGTAACGATTCGATCCGATCTGGATTCCATGGAGGAGGACGGACTGGTAGAGCGCGTACAGGGCGGCGCGGTGCCGACCGTGATCAACCTGTACAATCGCGAATTCATGCGGCGCAAGCGCATGTTCACCGAGCAGAAGCGCGCCATTGCGCTGGCGGCGGCGGATCTGGTGGAGGACGGCGATACGCTGTTCATCAACGGCGGCAGCACCACCTATTTCGCCGCGCTGATGCTGCGCAAGGCGCGCAAGAATCTGAGCGTGGTTACCAATTCGGTATCCGTCGCAACCGAGCTGGGCACCAGCCCCACATTTACCGTGATTCTGGTCGGCGGACAGATCAACAGCTACTGTTCCTTCACCTACGGATCGCAGGCGCTGAATCAGCTACAGCAGTACCACGTCAACAAAACCATTCTTTCGATCGACGGCGTAAACGAAAACGGTGTGACCACCATCCATCCCGAAGAATCCGAGGTAGCGAAGGCCATGATCGAAAACGCCCAGCACAACATCATCATCGCGGACAGTTCTAAAATCGGCAAGGACGGCTTCTGCAATATCTGCCGCCTGCCGGACGTGGATTTGCTGATCACGGATCGAAACGTAAATTCCGCCGATCTGGAAAAGATCGTGAGCAGCGGGATCAACATCAAGCTTGTATAACTAAAGAAGCCCGTTTATTTCAGGAGGACAACATGGTATACGCAGAGAAATTTCAGGTAATGAGCAACAACGGCGTGCCGACCTTTCACAACGTGACCGAGCAGGTCAAGGCGGCACTGAAGAAATCCGGCATTCGCACGGGCACGGTCACGGTCTATTCCCACCACACCACCTGCTGCGTGATCACACAGGAGGATGCGTTTGATATGTCCATGACCGGCATGCAGACGCTTCAGGCGGATTTCTGCGAAATCTTTGAAAAATTCGCCCCCACCCAGCGGATCGAGGGCATGTATCTGCATCCCGGCCCGAAGGCGCTGAAATTTGCTGCCGAGCACGATGAGGACGCGCGCGGCTGCCACAATACCGATGCGCACCTGCGCTCCGCAATGGTGGGACGCAGCGAAGTGATCGCCGTTTTCGATGGCGAGATGGATCTGGGCGATTTCGGCTACATCTATTTTATCGATTTCGATCAGACTCGCGCGCGCAAGCGCACGGTGGACGTGGTCATTATGGGGGAATAAATGATTCAGGCTGCTATTTTTGATATCGACGGAACGCTTCTGGACACCGAGCGCATTTATGTTCGCGCCTGGCAGATCGCTGCGCGCGAAATGGGCTATGAAATTCCGGATGATCTGATGCGCCGCACGCGCGCGATCAGCGCCAAAGCCGCCGCGGAAATTCTGGAGCATGAAATCGGAAACGGCTTCAGCTATGAAAAGGTGCGCGTCCGCCGCCATGAAATCGCCGAGGAGATGCTGGATCGTGAAAGCCCCGTGTTGAAGTCCGGCGCGCTGGAAATGCTGGATGCGCTCCGCGCGCGGAATATCAAAATCGCCGCGGCGACTTCCACCAACGCCGCGCAGACGGAGCGGCACCTGCAATTGAACGGCCTGCTGACTCGCCTGCCCGTGCGCATCACCGGCGATATGGTGGAGCGCGGCAAGCCCTTTCCCGATATATTCCTGAAGGCCGCCGAGGCAGTGCAGACCGATCCCGCGCGCTGTCTGGCGGTGGAGGATTCCCCCGCCGGCGCAGCGGCAGCAAGCGCCGCGGGTATGCGCGTTCTGCTGGTGCCCGATATCGCGATCATTACACAGGAAACCATCGATCGATGCTTCATGGTGTGCAAAAGCCTTGCCGAAGCGCTGCCAAAGATGGATATGCTTCTGGCGTAAATCCATGTAAGTTTTCGAAAACAGGGGCGGAAAATGAGCGAGAAAAAGAAATTCACCATTGGCGAAATTGCGAAAATCTGCGGCATCACGCCGCGCCAGCTGCGCTATTACGATACCGCAGGCATCATCAAGCCCAGCTATCGCAATCCGGAGAGCGGATACCGGTATTATACCGAAGATCAGATCGAGCTGCTGATTTTTCTAACCGATCTGAAGAACATCGGCATATCCAACGAAAGCGCCCAGCGCCTGTTCGTCAACCGCAATATGGATCAGCTGGTACAGGAGCTGCAAATCAATCTGGCCATGGTGGAACAGGAAATCAACGCCGCGCTGAACCGATATAAATCCATCGTGAATGCGCTGGTAATGAACACCCGTGCGCTATCCTACCTCCAGGGCGATGAAGCAATCAGCTCCGATTACAAGCAATTCTGGATCAGCGTGGTGCAATTTCCACGCACGAAGATCATCTACAAAAAATACAATGTGAATTGGTGCAACGACATCAGCATCGATTATCTGAAGCACGCTGTGGACTTAAAGCAGATCGCGACGGAGGAGCGCGTATCCACCATCGGCAATAAGATGACGATCTTTCATCACGGCACGCTGGCGCAATTCGGCGAAGCGGGCTGCCCGCGCAGCGGCGCGATCGAAGTCATTCGCGAAATCGAACCCGGTACGCCGGTTTCCAACCCCGAACACATCCGCTACTTTGGGGAATTTTCCGCCATCTTTACGATCTATGTGGGCGATCCATCCGTTAAGCGGCACGCCTACGATATTCTGTACAAATGGGCGGCGGATCACAATTTAACGGTTTCCGATACGGCGATCGAGGAATACATGGTCGATTCCTTCACATCTACGAGCCGCCGCCACTTCGTGACCAAAATTTATCTTCCGCTGGAGGGTTCCATCGTATAAGCAGATTCAAAAGCGTCTGCGTGGGATTGTGTCCCGCGCAGACGCTTCTTTGCTTCATTCAAGAATCAGTTCGCCGAAAAATTCAGATTGATGAAAATCCTGCTTTCCGTTTGTGATTGGACTCCACATCAATTCATGCGGTGGCGTGATGCGGTTTCCACATTTGTAGAAATTCGCCCGCATTCGCGCGCCGCTTTTAAAATGAAAATCCGGAAAGAACAATGCGATCGTATCGCGCGAAAGCGCAAAATCCGCCATCCATTCATCCTCTTTGACATTTGTTTTTACGGCAAGCAGCGCGCGAATATCCGCAGGATGCAAACGCATGCGGTCATCGCGCCCATAGCCGAAGCCGAAATACATTGAACCATTCGGATTGCATTCCATATTAAAATACCGATCATCTCCGGCGCAGGGACAGACAAACATTTCCAGGCAGCTATCCTCATACACCGGATCACAGTCGCCATGATATTGCGCCAGAATTTCAGGCTCTTTTGCGGTCATATGTACATGCAGCGCATGCGCCGTCCAGCATACTTTCGCCGTTGCTTTTACGGCACGCTGCGGTGCAAACTGGTATTGATCAATGTGCAGTTCATCCACGCGGCGCCAATCGATATCCTTTTCAAAATGCGGAACAATATATCTTTTCATGCTGCTTTTCGTAAGAATTATTGATATTCTTTGCCTCCGATCCATGTTTTTTTGATTTGCAGATCATCGCCGAACAGATTCAGATCCGCGCGCATGCCCGCCGCAATTCTTCCGATATCCCGCGCCTTTACCTGCCGCGCGGGCGTGAGCGTGACCATCTTCACCGCATCGCAAATCGGAATATTCGCTTCGAATACCAGTGTGCGCAGCAGGCGATCCGTGGTCGCGGTGCTGCCGTCAAACATGCTGTCGTCCGCCAGCACGCAAACATCATTTTCAATCTTTCTGGGCATCGCCGCTTCAATGCGCGTTCCGTTCTCCGCGCCTGCGTAGACGGAATCCGTTACCGCGTGGAACAGATCAGATCCCTTGATTTTGTACATCAAGCGCAGCAGCTGCGGGGGCACATGACGGCCGTCACAGATCGCTTCAACGGTAAATTCATCGTGCAGCAGCGCAGTTTCGCATGCACCCACCGCCGGATAATAATAGCAGCTGGTCAGCATGGATAGCGCGTTGTAAATGTGCGTTACATGGGTAAAGCCCGCGTCCAGCGCATTCATCATATCATCGTAATTCGCATCGGAATGGGCGACGGACATCAGAATGCCCTGCGGCGCAAGTTTGCGCGCCATATCCAACACGCCGTCCACCTCAGGCGCGGCCGATACGCGCAGCACCACACCGGTTTCAATGATCGGCATATAGTTTTCGGGCTTCGGCGGAAACAAAAACGCCGAATTCTGCGCGCCGCCGCACTTCGGGTTCATATAACACCCCTCCATGTGCGCGCCGATCACGCGCGCGCCATCGTTTCCCTCCTCCATGGCGCGGCGCACGTTCTTCACGCCCTTCAGAATCGCTTCCGCAGAATTCGATCCGAAGGTCGGCACGATGGCGGTGGTTCCATGCAGACCAAAAAACCGCGTCGCTTCGTTCAGCGCTTCAGGTGTGCCCGCCGGAAACTGCGCCCCGTATTTTCCGTGAACGTGAATATCCACAAAGCCCGGCGCGAGATAATCCCCCTGCGCATCGATTATGTTGCCGACTTCGGGCGCTTTGCCCGCAAATACGTGAACGATTTTGCCGCCGTCGATCTCCACGCCGCCGTGAATAATGCGTTCCGGCGTGATCACGCGCGCGTTTGCAATTGTAAAAGCCATAAATTGCTCCTCCTAGACGTACTATGCATCCTGTTTCACCTTGTGGCACGCCACGAAATGCCCGTCGCCCACATCCACAAGCGGCGGTTCCTTGGCGAGGCATTCCTCCGTGCAATATTCGCAGCGCGCCGCGAACCGGCAGCACGGCTTCGGATTGATCGGAGATATAATTTCACCTTTGATCAGAATGCGTTCGCGGCGATTGTGGATGCTGGGAATCGGCAGCGCGGAAAGCAGCGCCTTCGTATAGGGATGCAGCGGTTTTGCGAACAGTTCTTCCGTTCTTGCCTTTTCGATCATGCGCCCCAGATACATTACGGCGATTTCATCCGAAATGTAATTGACTACGGAAAGATCGTGCGTGATGAAGATATAGGTCAGCCCGCGCTCCTTTTGCAGCCTGCGCAGGATGTTCAGAATCTGCGCCTGTATGGATACATCCAGCGCGGAAACCGGTTCATCGCATACGATGAATTTCGGTTCCATCGCCAATGCGCGCGCAATGCCCACACGCTGACGGCGGCCGCCGTCCAGTTCGTGCGGATAAGCGTTGATCAGGCGTTCATCCAGACCGACCGTTTCCATCAGCTCCAGTATCTTGCGAAAGCGATCATCCGCGTTTTTGTATCTTCCGGTCAGCTTCAGCGCTTCTTCAATGGTCTGAGATACGGTAATTCTGGGATTCAGCGAGGAAAACGGATCCTGAAAGATCAGCTGCATATCGCTGCGCAGTCTTTTCATTTCGTGTCGGCCTGCGCGCTCAACACGCTTATTTTCAAACAGGATTTCACCGGAAGTCGGTTCTGTAAGCCGCAGAATCGTGCGCCCCAGCGTGGTTTTTCCACAGCCGGATTCGCCCACGACGCCCAATGTAGTTCCCTTTTCGATGCGGAAAGAAACATCGTCCACCGCGTGCAGCATTCCCGCGCCGACCTTAAAATACTTCTTCAGATTTTTGACTTCAAGGATTGTATTCTGATCAGCCATCGTTTTCATCCCCCTTGTAGTCGGCCATCTTCAGCCGGTTTTCCACCGTGTGTTCATACAGCCAGCACTTCACATAATGCGTATCGGAAATGCGAATCTCCGGCGGCATGATTTGCCTGCACCGATCGCACGCGTAATCGCAGCGCGGTGAAAACGGACAACCCGTGGGCAGATGGGTGGGATCCACCGTGCGCCCCTTAATCGGAATCAATTCGCGATCGCGATGATCGATATCCGGAAGCGAATTGAACAGGCCTTCCGTATACGGATGGCGAGTATAATCGAAAATATCCGCGAGCGCGCCGCGTTCGATGATCGTGCCCGCGTACATCACATATACCTCATCGCACATTTCTGCCACGATGCCCAGATCGTGCGTGATCATCAGAATCGTTGTGCCGGATTGTTCCTTCAGATCGCGCATCAATTGCAGCACCTGCGCCTGAATGGTAACATCCAGCGCCGTGGTAGGCTCATCGGCGATCAGCAGCTTCGGATTGCACGCCAACCCCATCGCTATCAGCACGCGCTGCTTCATGCCGCCTGAAAACTGATGGGGATAATCGATCGCGCGCGATTTCGGAATGCCGACGACCTCCAGCATCCGTCCGGCCTCCTCCGCCGCCTGCTTTTTATCCATCCCTTTATGCAGGCGCAGTCCCTCGGCGATCTGATCGCCCACGGTCAGCACCGGATTTAAGGAGGTCATGGGATCCTGAAATATCATGGAAACCACGTCGCCGCGGATTTTTTCCATCTCGGATTCTTTCTGTGACAGGATATCGATCCCATCCAGCGTAACCTTGCCCGAAATCACCCTGCCCTGCGGCTTGGCGATCATATTCAGCACGGCGAGCGCCGTAGTGGTCTTCCCCGCGCCGGTTTCGCCCACCAGACCGATGGTTCTGCCCCTTTGAATCTTCATATCCACGCCGTTCAGCGCCTTAACGGTTTCTTCCTTGCTGACGAAATGGATGTGCAGATTTTCTATGTTCAGCAAAAGCGCTTCTTTGTTCATGCCTTTATCGTACCTCCCTCGTCAGCGCTTCATCTTCGGATCGAGCGCATCGCGCAGGCCATCGCCAATTAAGTTAAACGATACGGACGATACAAAGATCGCCAGCCCGGGCGCGATCACCAGATACGGATACATACGCATATTCGATCTGGCGGAAGAAATCATACAGCCCCATTCAGGTGCAGGCGCGGATACGCCCATACCGAGGAACGAAAGCGAAGCCGTAGCTATGATGTTCGAGGCCACCATCATCGTGCAATGCACGATAATCGGCGCGACGCAGTTGATCAGGATGTGCTTCAGAATGATCTTCCATGTGGCCTGACCGATCGCCCTGCCCGCTTCGACGTATTCCATATTGCGCACGGACAGCACGGCGGAGCGCACGATTTTACTGGTTCCGCATACCGTGGATATCGCCAGCGCCAGAATCAGATTGAATTCGCTGGTGCCCAGCGCCGCCACCAGTGCGATCGCCAGCACCATGCAGGGCACGCAGGACATGATATCGATAAAGCGCATCACGATGATGTCCACCACGCCGCCGCAGTAGCCCGCCAGCGATCCGATGATCGCGGCGATCACCAGACCCACAAGCACGCTGCCCACGCTGATGCGCAGCGATATTCGCCCCCCGTGAATTACGCGTGCAAAAATATCGCGCCCCAATTCATCGGTTCCAAAAAGATGCTGCCATGAAGGCCCCTGCAGACGGTTCATCGGATCGGTGCCGATGGCAAGCTTGTTGTAATCGGCAAATACATCCGCAAAAAGCACCAGAACCATCAATATCAGAAACAGAACCAATCCCAGCATCGCCAGACGATTGTGGCTGAATATGCGCCACATTTCAAGCAGGCGGCTGGACTTATGATGCTGCTTCATAAACTGTCTTCTCGATATACGCTGTTCAGCCGTCATTTCTTTTTTCCTCCGCTTACATATTGCGCCTTGATTCTTGGATCAAAGTATGCGAATGCAACGTCCGTCAGGATCGATGTGATCGCTACGCAAATCGCCATCAGCGTAACCGCGCCGAGCACCGGATTGATATCGCGCTTCTGCACATGTTCTACCATCAAACGTCCCATTCCAGGAATGGCAAATACCGTTTCGCATACGATCGCGCCGCCAAACATGCCCTCTGCAATGAATCCGATGGTAGTAATCGTGGGCAGCATCGCATTGCGCAGCGCATGCTTGAAAACGATCGCCTTTTCCTTTACGCCCTTCGCCTTGGCGGTGCGGATGTAATCCATTTGCAGCGATTCGATCATGGAAGATCGCATCATGCGCGACATGCTCGCCAGATAGCTGAGCGAAAGCACCACCGTGGGTAGAATGATCGCTTTAGGCGAATCCAGTCCCGATGACGGCAGCCATCCCAATTGCAGCGAAAACAGCATTACCAGCAAAAGCCCGATCCAGAATCCGGGTGCGGAAACGCCGATCAGCGAAAAGATGGTAGTCAATCCGGAAAACAGGGAATTCGGCTTCAGCGCCGCCAATATGCCGATGGGGATCGAAATAATCACCGCCAGCGTGATGGAAGTTACCACCAGCAGCAGCGTATTCGGAAAACTGACCGCCAGCATGTTGATTACCGGTTCGCGGGAAAGATAGGAAATACCGAAATCACCCTGACAAAGCCCCTTGATATAATTCAAAAACTGCACAAAGAAGGGCTTGTTTAATCCCAACTCTTCGCGCAGCGCCTCCGCCGCTTCGGGCGTCCATTGATTGCCGAGAACCTGAATCGTAACATCGCCGGGCGCGAAGTACAGAATGGTGAATACTACAAATATAACGCCAATGATGATCGGAATCGTCAACAGCAGACGCTTTAAAACATATTTCCACATGTTTTTTCCTCTCCGGATGAATCAAACCACACAACACCGAAATGATGTGTGGCTTGATTCCCTATTTAATACAATTCAGTTGTGCGTCAAACCGATTTCGATCAGTAGCGCAGCCCGTAGTAATGATACGGAAGTTCGCTGTTCATTTCTACGCCCTGCAGATCGCTGTTGGCCAGCACGCGAACCTCGCCCACGTACAGGGGCAGCCACGGAGATTCTTCGCACAGAATCTTCTGCCATTCCTGATAGTATTCAGCGCGCTTCGCGGGATCGGATTCATAGCCGTTCGCCCACAGCGCATCCAGTTCGGGGTTGGAATAGCGTGCGAAGTTATTTGCGCCGATCGCATCGGTGCCCACGGTGCGCGGGCAAACCAGAACGTCCTCCGGCATGCAGCCCCAGCCGACCAGACCCGCTTCGCACTGATCCTGATCCACCAGCGGTACGATATCCGCCATCTGCGCAACGGATACGATGTTCATGGTGATGCCGCAGGCAGCCATTTCCGCCTGAATCAGCGCGGCGGCGTTATTGAAGGAGGGATCGCAGGTCAGATCGAAGGTGATGCCGTCGGGATAGCCCGCCTCAGTCAGCAGCGCCTTTGCCTTTTCGGGATCATAGCTGTAGCCCATGGGGTTATCCAGCCAGCCCGCATTGCTGGGCGCAACATAAGCATAGTTTGCGGTGCCGTGGCCATCCAGCTGTACGGCGATCACATCTTCACGGCTGAAGGCGTAATTCAGCGCCTGACGAACCAGCTTGTTGGCAAACAGCGGATTGCGATAGTTCAGGAAGATGTAATGCATGCGCGCGGACGGGTGGGTATAGATCGTTACGTTCGTGTCGGCTTCAGCCACCGGAATATCGGTCGCGGAAAAATCAACGCACATATCCGCTTCGCCGGTCTGCACCATAATGGTACGGGTGGAGGCTTCGGGGATGATCTTGAAGGTCAGGCTATCGTTTTTCGCCGCCGTTTCCGCATCCCAGTAGTATTCATTGGGGATCAACTCGATAGCGGTGCCGATCGTTCTGGACTTTACCTTGTACGCACCGGAACAGATCGGATCGGACCACAGATTGGGATCGGCCTTTACCGCTTCGAGGAAGGAAGCCGGCAGAATGCGGCACAGCGGATGCGCCAGCGCCAGCGTCAGCTGCGGATACGCATAGGCCGTTTTGATGCTGATGGTGTAATCATCCACCACGGATACGGATTCAACGGGCTTGAACAGCGCGCCGCCGATGCCAGATTCGATGCCCGCATTTACGGAAGCGGCAACGTCCGCCGCGGTGATTTCGCTGCCATCGGAGAACTTCGCGCCTTCCACAATCTTGTACTGGCGTTCGGTATCGCTCACGATGATTTCTTCCTGCGCCAGATGCGGGGTGGAATTACAGTTTTCATCGTAGACGTACAAACCATCGTAGATGGCGAAATATACGTGCTGATCTTCGGTATTGGTGTTCGCGGTATTGTTGAAGCCGGAGATATCCGCGGCCAGCGCGACGACAATGTTATTGTCGTGATCGCCGACCGTCGAGTTCTGCGCCAACGCTGCGGTGGAGAGCAGCATGACCAATGCCACGACCAGGCTCATGATTCTCAGGGTTTTCATTCTAAGTTCCTCCTTACAATTATTTGCAGGCACACGACCTGCCGTTGAATTTATGCTATCACATTACTTTGTGGAAGGTCAATACATTCCATAAATAAATTTTTACTCATATTGTTGTAAAATATTGGTATATTTCATCTATTATATTTCGTGTATTAAGGTTGTTTCGCGCAATTTAATATGTCTTACAGATTTTCAAGGCGATTATAAACCTTCCCTATGGTAATGTTTTGGTGTGACGATAATTTACATTCATGTAAATATTTTTTCGCATCTTGATTTCATTTGAGGATTGCTTTATAATGCGCATATGAATCACAGGAGGGCGCGGACATGTTTGAATCGGAAATTGAACAAATCAGAGGCGAGCTGAATGAAATCTATCGGGATCTGCACAGACATCCCGAATTGGGCTTCAACGAACACAGAACCGCGCGCATCATCGCGGATTACCTGCGCGATTGCAATTTGCAGGTGGATGAAAATCTGGCGCTGACCGGCGTATGCGGCGCGCTGGATTCCGGCAAACCCGGACGCACGCTGCTGATTCGCGCGGATATGGATTGTCTGATGATCGATGAACAGACCGGCTGCGCATATCAATCGATCTATCCGCACCGTATGCATGCGTGCGGCCACGATACGCACATCACCATGCTGCTGGGCGCGGCAAAGATTCTATCCCGCCATCCGGAAGCCTTCTGCGGCAGAATCAAATTCCTGTTCGAGCCCGCCGAGGAAGGCGCCGATCCCGCGATTTACGATCAGGTGGTCGCTGCCGGCTGTCAGGCGGGCGGGGCGGACGCGCTCGTGCGCAATGGCATATTGGATGATGTAGATCTATGCTTCATCATCCACAACGAACCTACCCTGCCGCTGGGCGACGTGCGGATATTTAAAGAATACGCCTACGCCGCCAGCGATCAGTTTACCATCGAAATCCACGGCAGGGGCGGCCACGGCGCGCGCCCGCACACCGCGATCGATCCATTGCCCGCCGCGGCAGAAATCATTTCCGCCGTATACGCCATGCCCGCGCGCGAAATCGCCGCGCACGAACTATGCGCGATCACCATCGGACAGGTGGAAACGCCCGAATCGGTATGGAACGCCGTGCCGGATCGCGTTGTACTTCGCGGCGGCTTTCGCACGTTTACCGAAGAAATCCGGCAGCATTTCTATGCGCGCATTCCTGAAATTGCGCAGCACATCGCCGCCGCACATCGCTGCACGGCAAACGTTCAGCTGAGCCGCGGCCTGTCCCCCACAGTAAACGATCCGGAAATTGCGCAGCGACTCGCCGCCGCTTTCCGCGATCTGCGCGGCGGCGATCACGTGCAGCTTACCGATATTCCCACGATGGCGTCCGAAAGCGCGGGCGTATATCTATCCCGCAAACCGGGCGCGATCGTACTTCTGGGGTCGGGCGATCCTGCGCATGAGCTGCACCATCCCGCCATGCTGCCCGATATCGGCGTTCTGCCCATCGGCGTAGCGGTACACATCGCGGCCGCCGCGTGTTTGCTGAATTAGGCATTACAACTCATAATTCCATTGTCGGGCATAAACTGCTAAGAGCGGAGATCAGTTCGATCCCCGCTCCTGTTTTAAGCCTTACTTTTTACCCGATTACGCCTTGGCGCGCTTTACACTGAAGCGACCCTTTTTCTTCATTGCATCCACGCTGACGGCGAACAGGATTACCAGTCCCTTGGCGACCAGCTGCCAGAAGGAATTGACGTGCAGCAGGTTCAGTGCGTTGCCGAGAACAGCGATGATCAGAATGCCGATCAGTACGCCGCCCACCTTGCCGATGCCGCCGTTGAAACTGGTTCCGCCGAGCACGACCGCCGCGATGGCGTCGGATTCATCGCCGTTGCCCAGTGTGGGCTGACCGGAATACATGCGGGCGCAGTAGATGATGCCCGCAAACGCCGCCAGGAAGCCAGACATGGCGTATACCGTCATGCGCACGCGCTCTACGTTAATGCCGGAAAAGCGCGCCGCATTTACATTGCCGCCGATCGCGTAGATCTTGCGTCCCAGCGAGGTTCTGGACAGGATGATCCAGGTTACGATCAGGAAGAAAATGGAATAGAAGATCGTAATCGGAATATCGCGCACATAGCCGTTGCCCAGATTGTTGAAAGCTTCATTCATGCAGCGGATGGGCTGACCATCGGCATAGATGTATACCAGACCGCGGCAGATCTGCTGCACCGACATCGTTACGATGAAGGGGGCGAGATCCAGCTTCGAAATGATAAAGCCGTTTACAATGCCGACAACCACGCCGATCAGCAGACCCACCAGAATCGCGGGCACCATGGCCATCGTTCCGTTGGCGATAAAGCCCGCTGTGAGCGTTCCGGAAAGCGCCATCACCGCGCCGACCGACAAATCGATGCCGCCCGCGATGATGACCATGCTCATACCCAGCGCCAGATTGCAGTTGGAGAAAAGCTGGCGCAGCACGTTCAAAATGTTGGATGTGGTCAGAAAGCGGCTGTTCATGATGGCGACCGCCGCGGACAGCGCGACGAAGCCGATCATAATGCCCAGATTTTCCTTGAAATATTGCGTTACACTCTTCAATATCTTTTTCATGGATTCAACCCTCACACCGCAAATCGCATTATGTTTTCCTGAGATATATCCTGCTTTTCCAGAACGCCTGCCAGATGACCTTCGCGCATCACCGCGACGCGATCCGACATGCCCACGATCTCCGGCAGTTCGGAGGAAATCATGATGATGGAAACGCCGCGCTTCGCCAGATCATTCATGATGGCGTAAATTTCGGCCTTCGCGCCCACATCGACGCCGCGCGTAGGTTCATCCATGATCAACACGCGGGGCTTCGTGGCGAGCCACTTGGCGATGACAACCTTCTGCTGATTACCGCCGGACAGATTGTTCACGATCTGATCCAGATGCGGCGTGCGGATATTCAGCGCATCGACATTCTTCTGCACCAGTTCGATTTCCTTTTTCTTATCGTAGGCGATAAAATGCAGAAATTCGCGCAGAACCGCCAGCGTAGTATTGAAGCGCACGGAATTGACCAGCACAAGCCCCTCTTCCTTGCGGTTTTCGGGAATCAGCGCGAGCCCGGCTTCAATCGCATCCGAAGGTTTGCGAATCTTCAGCGGTTTGCCCTCCAGCAGAATTTCGCCGGAATCGATGGGATCCAGCCCCATAATTGCGCGCGCGACCTCGGTACGCCCCGCGCCCACCATGCCGGAAACGCCCAGAATTTCGCCGCGATGCAGATCGATGCTGACATCCTTAAACACACCGGCTCTATTGAGCTTGCGAACTTCCAGAACCACATCATTCTGCGGCACGGAATCCTTAATGTAGAAATCGTTCAGCGTTCTGCCGACCATCATGGCAACCAGTTCTTCACGGCTGGTTTCCGCGGTATCGCGGGTGCCGATGTACTGGCCGTCGCGCAGAACGGTGACGCGATCGCTTATTTCGAACAGTTCCTCCATGCGGTGAGAAATATAAATGATGGAGGTACCGCTTGCCTTCAATTTGTGGATGGTTTCGAACAGATTTTCAACCTCGTTTTCCGAAAGGGAGGAGGTCGGTTCGTCCATCAGAATAATTTCCGCGTTGAGCGAGAGCGCCTTCGCGATCTCAATCAGCTGCTGCTGCGCGATGGAATAATTCACAACCAGTTCGCCCGCATCGATATTCATGCCCAGCGAATCAAACAGCGCCTGCGCTTCCCGATCCATCGCCTTATCATCCATAAATCCCAGGCGGGTTTTCTTCCAGCGACCCAGATAAATATTGCGTGCCGCGCTGATGTGCGGAACAAGGCACAGTTCCTGATGAATCGCGGCGATATGCTGTTCGATGGAATCCGTAACGGAATTCATCTTCACCGTTTTGCCCTTAATTTCGATACATCCTTCATCAGCGATATACACGCCGGTAAGAATCTTGATCAGCGTGGACTTGCCCGCGCCGTTTTCGCCGAGAATCGCATGCACTTCGCCGCGCCTCAGTTCAAAATCAACGCCGTCCAGCGCCTTGACGCCGGGAAAGTATTTTTTGATTCCCTGCGCCTTCAATATGATTTGTTCATCCATTGCGGTATTCTCCCCTGCGTTCCTTTAAGAATGGGGCTGTGAAAGAACCAGATGCATTCCTTCACAGCCGCCAAGCCAATTATGCTAATTTACTTCCAGCCGTCGATGGTGTAGTTCGGCAGCGTATCGGCGTTTACCATTTCAACGTCGATCAGAATTTCAGCGGGGATTTCTTCGCCTGCCAGCGCCTTATAAGCCTGCTGGGCTGCAACCTTGCCCATTTCTTCAGGGAACTGCGCCGCGGTACCGGCCAGCTTGCCCTCGGAGACCATGGCCTTGCCATCGGGAGAGCCGTCGACCGCGTATACCAGAACGTTCTTCATGTTGGCAGCTTCCAGCGCGGAAACGATGCCCATCGCGGAGGGATCATTGATGCCGAAGGCAACGTTGATTTCATCGCCGAACGCCTGAATCATATCTTCCATAACCGGCATGGAGCCTTCCGTGGAGCCTTCGCCATTGTGGGTATCCAGAATGGTGAAATTGCCGTTCGCCGTAACCGCATCATAGAAGCCGGTGTAGCGATCGATCGCGGATTTATCGGTGGGCAGGTCGAGGATAATGATGTTGCCGCCTTCCAGCTTGGAGAACATATCCTCGGCGCACAACTTGCCCGCCTTATAGTTATCGGACCATACGGTGCACAGTACCATATCGCTGTCGTATACGGGGGTATCTACAACAATGATCGGAATGCCGGCGCGCTGCGCGGAATCCAGCGCGGGACGGATGCCCTGCCATTCAGCGGGGTTGAGGAAGATCAGATCCACGCCCTGTGCGATCAGGTCTTCCATCTGGGAAATCTGCATGGTTACATCGCCCTGCGGATCGTAGGTGATCAGTTCATCGCCGTTCGCTTCAACCTCGGCGCGGATACCGGCTTCCAGCGCGAGGAAGTACGGATTGTTCAGCGTCCAATAGGTTGCGCCGAAGGTCAGGCCTTCTGCGGTTGCGCTGCAAAGCAGGATTGCCATCAGCGCGACTGCGATCAGTGCTACCAGTTTACGGGTCTTCATGTAGTTGTCCTCCTTATGATCGTGTTTTTCCTATCGCTATCGCCCCGCATACACGAAGCGTTTCAGCACATTATAATCGTTTAAAACAAATCCAGATTGCGCTTCAGAATTTCGCAGTAGCGCGCATAGATCGAATCATACGTCTGCACGGCTTCCGCATTCGGAACGAACGCACGCGACGGATGATTGTGTTCCGCCGCCGATTCGATATCGCGCGCCCAGCCGAGCGCAGCCGCCGCCAGCACCGCCACGCCGAGCGACGCGCATTCGCCCTCCCGCAGGGTAACGATGCGTTTGCCGGTGATATCCGCTTTGATCTGCGACCAGATCGCGCTGTTCGCACCGCCGCCAAAGGATCGGATTTCGTCGATTCGAACGCCCAGTTTTTCCAGCAGTTCCACATTTTCGCGCAG
>JABLTK010070587.1_pt1 | contig 17035 bp, 19 predicted proteins | sample 7160131 | NCBI WGS metagenome assembly JABLTK01 (sample SAMN14651221, study PRJNA627086) | human gut metagenome | isolation source: feces | host: Homo sapiens
ACCAGCTTCTCCCAAGTCTTGGAGAGGTTGATGATATGAACTCCCTCCTTAGTGCGACGGAACACGTAGTCCTTCATCATGTAGTTGAGATTCTTGGTTCCGTAGTGAATACGAGCAACGAGCATCTTGCGAACATCGTCTTCACTATTCTCTTATTTGAGTATCATACCACCTACGTGGGCTTGTTAAAGGCCATTTGTTGTATAGAAATGGGAATTGAATTGAATTATGAAAACACAAAATAAGTACAATGCAATCGTCGAAAATAGCTCGTAGTGGCGATTGTAATCCTCGTGTTAAAATTCTTTAAAGCTTGATTTGTTTTACATTCATATGGTTAATAAACTAGACTTGATTTGCAGTGAAAGTCTTTGCATCACTCTAAAGACTTCGTTTATGACTCTCAGAGAAGTTAACATCGTTTTACAACAATCACAAATACGTGCAAAAGTAAGTTGATAAACTGATTGAAAATCTCCACAATATTCATTTTTGAGATCAACAACAAAAGTAGATGTTTGCAGATCGGTTACCACAAATAGACCCGAATTCAAGCAGTGGTTTTCCCTGTTTCTCCTTTGGTTAATCGGTCATTTCGCCTTGGTGTAGAATGGAACCATCGCATATTCCCGCCGAGTCTGTAGCTGAGTGTTCCGACGATGAAATTAATAGAATCGGTAAGTAAGTGATGAAGTGATGCTCACTATCAGAAACGCTTACTCCAGTAATCGGAATTGATTATGCGGATAATGAGGAAAGGCTTAACACCATGGCTGATGCCTTTCGAACGATTCTAAGAGTACGGTGGAATGACATTTTTGTTAATGTGTAGTGCATTGGAGAAGATCCCGAGAGAGAAGGATTGAGGAAAACTCCAATGAGAGCAGCCCAGGCAATGTTGTTTTGTTGTCAGGGATATTCACAGAACCTGGAGGTCAATTCTGTTATCCCTATTATGATGAATAGAGTGTAATTAATAATGCTGTGTTTGAAGATGCGTTTGATGACATGATCATTGTGAAGGATATTCCAATGTTCTCCATGTGCGAGCATCACCTTCTTCCCTTTTATGGGAAGGTTCATATTGGTTACATTCCGAAGGGCAAAGTATTGGGTTTGAGTAAACTCGCTCGTATAGCAGAAATATCGTGCCGTCGGTTACAACTGCAAGAACGAATCACACGTGAAATTGCTGAGAATGTTATGAAAGCAGTTGACTGTGAAGGAGTGGGTGTAGTAGTTGAAGCAGAGTAAGAGAAGAAGAGGGGTTCAATAAATAGACATATGTGCATGTGCATGCGAGGCGTGCAAAAAGTGGGCTCACGGACAATCACAAGTGCAGTCTTGGGAACCTTCCGTCGTGATCCACGAACTCGTGGAGAGTTCTTTTCAAATATCAATCATCATTAATCATGTTTATTATAACAAACAATGTATCTTAATAGAATGGACACCTACACATCACCTTGTTCTTCAATACTTACCAACCAATATAACTTTGACACAAATTGTATTTTGACGTAGCTTGTAAAATCAGTTTCCGAACCTGTTCTGCTACTGTGATCTTTTCATCTTCATAGAAGTCGTTTCCAGTTAGCTTGTCACGTACCCGCTTGATCACTGCTGCTGCCTTTGCACTTGTCTGATTGGATTGATCTCCTTCCTCCTGTTCTTCCTCTCCCACAAACGAATCAACTCCTAACAGCTCAGGTGCTACATTCTCGCGACTAGACTCCAGATTTGTCTTCTCCAGCAGTTTCCAATTCATCAGTGGATCATGGACAAAGGCCTCCAGAATAGCCATAAGTGAATCCTCGTTCTGTCGCATCACATTCATCACACTTTCACATGTACTCCGGAAAGTACCTTCAATTCCACCCACCTCCATTGCTTTTACGAGCATTCGGGTTAGACGGAATGGGACCTTCTCAGGGAACTTCTCTCGCTGCATCGTTACCTCAAAGCAATCTCCAAAATCAATATGACAGATGGACCCTATTCGTCAATCATTCTTGTCACTTCAACCTGAAATTCGATCAATCATGATGTTACTGGGGTGACGATCACCTAGACCCAGAATGTAACCAACCATCGACATCACAGCCAACGACCTTGTGAAGTTAATTCGACGATGAAGCCACTTCTCACTGTTCTTGCTCCTCAACCACAGAACAGACTTCAAATCGTCTCCCACAGTCTCATTCATTACGGTGTTGAAGATCTCCACACGTCGTACAGGTGACATTTCTTCGTACATGGGAGCCAACTATCTCTTATATCACCAATCCACATATACCTTCCGAATCAGACCTAATTCAGCTGCCGTGTCTGCATGCTTGCATTCTCGGTACATTTTGATGAGCGAATGCAGTGTATCATGACGATCTACCCAACTCACTACTCCACAATTATCACTCAAAGGAGTGACACTGTACGTCCGAACAAACAATTCTTGTTTGCAAGTTTCTGGATTCGCTACTAGAAGTCGGTTCACCATGGTGAAGAATTGCATCACACGCTCATCTTGACGCAAATCCTCGTTTCCCTTTAGTAAGAATTCGTATCGGTTATTGTCACTCCCTACAATCACCACTTTTCGAGGACGTTGTTTGGATTGAAGTACAGTTAAGATTCGATAGAACTGTTTAATTCGAACCTAAACATAAATAGGGAGAATATCTGGAATACAAAATCATTTCGTTTTTCTGGTGAGTATGTTCCAGGAACAGCAATAGAGAGATTCTTCACATTGAGCAGCTTAGGCGAAACACTATCCAGCTCCAGTTCTGAGACCACTTTTACAGACTTCACCATTCGCTTATGCATCTACAAATCATTCTCTCTTTCTCATTTCTGACATCTGTGAAGTTCTTCCAAGCACTCTCGATCTCATTAACATTGTAGGTAGCAATGTACCGTAATAGATATTCTCGTGTATTCTCAATCTGTCGTTCATACATTCGGTGAAAATTGTCTTCATTTCGAGTCTAAGTTTCATAATTCTATTGTTCTTAGTACCTCTGAAGGACCTCCAAAAGTCTTATACAAGTCATCAAAGATTGCGAGCATCTATCATTCAGGAATCCTTCTAATCCTCACCTTTTTTATATTCTTCATTTCATAATACTGACAGGAAGCCTCTTCAATTCCTCGCATCCATTTCTCTGTCCATAGAACAGCTACACGAATCATCTCTGAACTCACAAGATCTGCTTCCTTTACAAGAACTGTGTTATCTCTACGTAAGTGATTCAAGACTTCTTGTGCAGCTTTCTGTCTAGATACTGTAGCTGATCGAGTTGATCGTGTTAATGGATATACCAGAGCTTGTGGATGTGCCTTTGACAACTGAACAAGAAGATTGATAAGAAGTCGTTTTGCTCTTCCTTCTTTGAAATGAATACGCGCTACTAATTGAGGAATCACGTACAACCAAGTATCCAAACTAATTATATTGAAACCATGGTTAATTGCATTGATTACTTCTTCACGAGTACCATATGAGAACCAAAGAGTGATCAAACGAAGTATATCCTGAAGAACAAGAGAACTATTCTTGTCCGCGGACAGAGATATTGCATCAAAGAAATTACTAATTGCATTCTGAAGATGATCCGTCACCTGTTGATTGGCCTCATCACTGGATTCATGATTATAATACTCGGCACATGTCATATGAAGCATGGCTATGTCATGGAATGCTTTATGATCTTCTTGATTGAGTTCAGAACATTCTTTGATGATCGATGTGATATCAGAGACAACAGAATCATTCAAACTTTTGTGATTTGCATCTAGTTCCCATTGAGCGAGACGCAGACGCATTCGAACTTTAACATATGCAGAGACTGAAGTACTGGGTGATTCAGATGGGTCAATACTTTGATTGAAGGTAAAACGTTGACTTTCAGACCGTTGTTCTCGAGTCTCTGTCACCAAGTGACGTAGTCGAGTGATGGCATTGTCTGTGAGACCTTGATCATAGAGGAACTTATGATAAGCGTACCGAACCTCAGCAGAAGCATTCACTTCATCGTCAAAGTCATCCCCCAACTCTTGGGTATTCTTCAAATTGATTCCCAATGATGAGAGTGTTCGCAGGGCTAGTGCAGGTCGATTGGATTTTCGAGCAAGAGAGATAAAGCGAAGCCAGTAATCTCGTGAGTAGGGAATACCATCAGCAGACTTATCTCCTAACTGAACAAAAAGTTTACGCAACGATAACAAGTCATGCCAGACAGTAACCTCACGTTGAACTCCATCCAAACGCTTATCGAAGATTGAAAGAAGATGTTCCATTGCACGGCTATATGCCGGATCATCCAATGAATAACGCTTCCGTAAACGACCAATCTCTTCTAATTCCTCCAATTTCTCGAGTTGAATATAATGATTGTAAACACGAGCATAACCTTCTCCAATAATTGGAGCTAGCGTACGTCCAATTGCAGCTCTCGCTTCAGTGATTAACTCCTCAGCAGTTTCATAATCTCCTTGATGGATAAGAAGTGCAGCTTGATAAAATGGTACCCCAGGACTACTTGGATTTGCTTTAGCTAGATACTTTGCAAGGAGTTTCCAATCACCCAAGTCAAATGCAGCACGAGCGGCAAAGACTGCTACAGCCTCACGTTGTCCGCTCTCTTCCAATTTATCTTCGGTATTTTTGATCACACGCAATACAACTTCACTCTCTCCTAGAGCATTCAAGCATCGAATTCGACCCATTGTCAACTCTGTTTGAAGAGGCATCTGAAGTTGCTTCCTTTCATATGCTTCTAATGCTTCTTCCCATCGTCCTAATTTCTCATACAATTCGTCTTTCACTTGAGTCACATCACTATGATACTTCTGAGAGTAATGTAACACTCCGACTGCAGCATCCGACAAATGAAGTTGATTGTTGATTTGAATCAATTGTTCAATGCATGTATCAGGTGTAGCTTCATATTCAATCTCCTTATAATGAAGTGCTTTGGCATAAGCATTTGAAGATGAAGCCAGATTACCAAGAAGACAAATTCCCAAAGGAAGAACAATGTCCTTACTCATCTGAAGGACGACATCTTCATCATGTTCCATAAACTCAGCTAACGATAGTATTTCCATTACAATCTCAGGAGGCACTTGAGGGAGCTTAAAAGCGGCTTCAAATGATGAAGCTAAATCAGCGCGATACTGTGGACTCAACTCATTCCACATAGATGTAAATGCCGCATTGAATAACTCACTTGCAAACGGTTGAATTGCCTGAGCAAGAGCATGACATGATCGGATCGAAGGATCAGGAGATTCTTTGATCAGATGCAAGGCAAAACGACGGTTCCATTCAATCCAATCATCCTTTGTGCTCAGTGTAGGAGCTTGTCTCCATAACTGTTGAAGGATGGCCGTATCACCTCGATAAGGTCGTGGTTGAAGAAGCTCTTCTTGTAGATTTATGCTATCATCCTCCTTATCAAAGACATATTCCATTGCAGGCAATACTCCTCCACGATACAAAGCATTAGAGATTTCTGTAAACTTGGGATAAATGATCTTCTTCTCTGCGACTACTTTATTGATAGCCGTAAGATAGATGTAAGCCTCTTGTTGTTTCTGGGATATTACTGCACAGATTACATCCATGATTTCTGGGATCACATCACAATAATCACGGGAAAGAACACGTAATAGAGGCATGATGATCTGAGATGTATACAAACTAACATCCAACTCATGAACAATTCGACGAAGACACTTTACAGCCTCTCGCTGATTCGCTGAATACTCCTGATTGTTTTCAATGAAACGAATCAGAACAGGAAGGACAACATTAAGATGATTATCCAGAGAAGGGACAATACAGTGAAGACAATGAACAATCTCTGTTGTTGCCGCTTTCTTCTCCGGAGGATCCTCAGCGAGGAGAGAGAGCATACGAGGCAACACATAGACGAGATAGAGCTTAAACTCACTGTAGAAACAGGCACTACATGTACGGACAAAACGAAGAATCTCAAATTGATTCGTCTCCCAAAACGGTTCCACTGCTTTTAGAATTCCTGGTAGATAGGTACGAATATGCTCCTTCACAGTCTGAACGAGATCCATAAGGAAATAGAGAATACGAGTAATATGTCGCTGATCACACTGTCGATTCTCCATCGTCCGAATGAATGGAGGAACAACCAAAGACAGATAGGGGAATGATCTAGAGATGAGAGAAAGAGCAAATACTAACGCAGTATTCATATTGCTGATAACCATACCAAGAGCATCAATCACCATTTGATGATAAGCACTATAGCTCACATCAACAAACACAGACATTAGAGATTCTAACGTGATCTATACTTCAATTACTCTGTCTAGAAATACAATCAGATTCCGTTCACTAATTCGACAGAGAATAGGCCGTTGATCTTGCTGAAGGTCATCATATGATACAAGTTGGGTCTCACTGTTATTCTGACGCTTCCTATTTCCAATCATAGAATCTCTTCAATACCTACACATTCTGATTAAAACGAAATGGGTCGATAGCTCCTAAGACTCCAATACACTTCATTACTCGTTCATTCAAAATGAAACTCCCTGTTCCACTACGATTGTGTTGATTCACAAGGAGATCCATTAAGGAAGAGTACTGGAGATATGGATCAATCACATAACCAGTACAATAGCAATAGGTCTCAAGTAAACCCAGAGCAGCCTCTCGTAACTCACTGTTCTGTTTCAATGCATCAAGAATTAGAGGCATGAGAATATCGTTATGCTTAAACAGTTCAGGTGTACCCACTTCAGCAAGCAATGCCAGTGTATCAAAGAATGCAATCTTTACCGATTCTATATTCATCACTTGTCCTTATCAATACCTTGTTGGATGGTTTTCAAGTGATTTACTAACAACTCAAAGACAGGATTCACATAAGCTTCGATCAGACTCGATGTAGAATGAATTGCTAAGCCCAGAAGTCGAACCGATTCGATAATGGTTGTGGATTCTTGTGAGTACTCGAGAGAACGTAAGAGATCAAGGATGAGTTGTCGTACTGCATTTGTGACAACTCCAGGAATAGCTGATGAAAGTCTACCAATGATATGCAGTACCGCTCTCTGGATTTCATATTTCTCATCATGAAGAGCCATCAATAAGAAGGAGATGTTCTCAGACTACAATAAATTCTTTTGAAGTCCAGTTCTCATTAGCATCTTTAGGTAGATTCCTTGCCAAACACCAATAATCGTAGATAATAAAGCACAAACGAAACCAACAAGTTCAAACCTAGGATGAAACGAATAGCTAACGACCCACTCGATCTCCTTCACAGAGGCATATGACACACCTATGATAATGGGAAATAAGGAGAGGAAAGTCCGAATATCCACCGTATTCCCAGTCCAAAGGAATACAATGAGAACATTGAAAAATGGTTGTAATGCTTTTACTGTATGTGTAAGAGACACTGGAATCATTCCATATGATTTATAGGTAAGGTATTTAGCACCCATCATTGCCAATGATAAAGGAAACACATAACGGCCAACATCGGAGATACTGAAATGACGATAATAGAACAGAAACTCTTTTCTATGAAAGATGCTCATGTTGATAACTATGAGTAACCACATCTATATACTCTTACAATCACAAATACATCCAACAAGAACATGGAAAAAGGTGAGAGTCAATGGATTAACACCATCTGTTTCCATGATTAGTGTTTTGTTGGCAACTGTAGCAAGAATTGAGAATGAATACCATAGAGCAATTGATGCAATGATCTAGAAGTAAAACGATAGCAATGACATCTACCTTCAACATATGGATGAGTCTCATTCTCCTCTTTGCAGGTGAGATTATGGTCTTTTCATTATCATCATCGTCATGATTCGAAATTGGATCTCCCATTCTTAATGATGAACAAACAAGTGTTCACATAAACTGACGAATTTCTTTGTTTGCAGTCTCTCGTTTCTGTTCATCTTCATAGATTTCTTCGAGAATCGCTATCCAATACTCATCCTCCACCTGAATGCCTTTTTCCTTCATTCGATCGGCTAGTTTCTTGTACTCTTCCATTTCCATATCCTCCATTAATTTGCGGATTTGGGTTCGATACTTCACACGATCGAATGGATCTGGAAACATTTTCTTCAGTACTGCTTTTCCAGCATCACTCTCAAGCGAGACTCCTTCACTCCTGAATTGATTCGCTAAACTAATCACATCTGGTGTTCCCCTTGAAGGCTCCGTTGCCTTGACCCTTTGAGTTTCTCGTAAAGGTGTTTCACATTGCTGATTACACCAGTTCTCAATTTCTTTCAACCACTGAATCTGTTTCCCACTGGAATAGAGTTTCCACAGGAACTTATTCAATGCAATCAAGGTTGCATTCTGTTCAATTAGGGACATCATCTTCATCGAATCGATTAATGTCAGTGATTTTGCAAGTATCTTGAACTGGGCTATCGCCTCTTTCTTTTGACTCTTATACAGTCCTTGAATCAATGGATAAAGGAAACGACAATCCGGACTGACAAGTTGTAAACGGCATGCCATATGAAATGCTTCAATATCTATATTCCGCAGAGTAGCATAAGCAGAAACGATTGATTGAGGATCAAGGGTTGTTCGCATGATAGTCAATTGATTCTCTCGCATGAAGATAAAACCACCACTGGGATGGGGAGTTACAGCAATCACCTTACTGAAATCATAGATAAACGTAAATATACAAATTCCATTCAAAGCATCAAACAAAAGAAAACACCCATTATTTGTACATACTGTTACATAAGAACCCTGATCATCAGGGACAAGATAGATAGGAGTATGATCTTCAATGTCTGAACCGAAGGTACGTGGATATTTGGGTCCTGGATCCGGTCCATTTTCGCTTATCGATTCTGAACACAGTGTATAAGTGGGAGATTTGCTAACCTCTTTTTCCAAGTAAATGAGAAGAGAATGACCAGAGATGAAACCGTTATTGGGATGAAGAATACAAGCTGCACAACCCCTTTTGACGGTGCAGTGGGAAGAATTGAATTTTCCATACTGCATCTTCTCCATAGTCCCATCAAACATTTGAACAACATAAAATTCACAGTTTTCATCAATCTGGATATCATATACCGCTTCCACGTCAAGGGACAAATCAATGTTTGCTATCACAGGCAATGAATTCATATCTTCGAGTTGAAATCGGAGAATTCCATGGGTAGAAACACCATAAGCATTGCCATTATCACTCCATTTTACTCGATGAATTACACAGTTTTCTGGAATACTGTGGTAACCGATACACCTTTTCGTAGTCGTATCGAATACCCTCAGCATATTCCTTTCTACAGCTATAAGATGGTTTCCATCCGGTGATATTGCTGAAACCGAGCTGAATCGATCTAGTATCATATCAGGTTCCTTTGCATGCAGTGAATGGATGACCCATTTGTCTACTCCATGGACTGTCGATTGAATGAGAACACGGTCAGAGGATGACAGTGAAACATTCTCTGTTGTCATATTATTAGGATCTACTAGTTCCTTACTGATCTACACTTATCATCAAAAGACAACTATACTGCACTGATGAACTCAAACTGGTATGGGCATAAACCAGACATGAAAAGAAAAAACTGGCAGCTATCAACTTAAAGAAAAATAGCATCAGGTGTTTCTCCGGCTATTTGAAAAGAACAGATTGTCGTATCAATGAATTCGGAGAACTCTCCATTATATAGTGTTTATCACAGATCCCTTTTACAGATACTCATTGTACCATTCAAGTAGAAACGTAATCAGTAGGCACGAAACGCTGTAACAAAACGGGAATTAGAAAATGAAATAATACCAGCACTGAATCGTGAGTATGAGTGTTCGGACAGTCTTGTTTTATGACTTTTTAGGCGATTATCGGCTTGAACCCGTTGTTGAACTTATTAACTCCAAAATACATCGTTTAGGATTTGCTATTCGAGAAATCAGTTGTGATGACGGTGAATACTATTACTGTTATGTAAACACAGTATTTGCATTATCTTTATAACGAAAATAGGTGGTAGATGCGATCGCCAAGAAGAGTTCACTTCCTGAAGGGTATACTAAGCTTAATATCTTCAATTCTAGTTATCTTTCTCAGCTCCGAGATCTGCTAACTCAAATGGAACAGTTAAATCGTGTTTTGAATCTGATTTATAGAGATGATGTAATAGACCCAACTTCCTTATTTCAAGGAGGTAAGGAAGATGTAGTTCAATATTTCTTCGATCACAATTGGCTCATTCGTTATGTTGGTGTTCACTACCAAGTTGACTTTTAGTCTACTGAAAATGGAACAACTGTGATTGGTGGTCCTCGGTTGCTTGCTGAAATGGGAAATTGGCTGATTAGGGAAGTAGGCTATCCAGAGTGTCCTGTATGTATGGATCCAGTCGTGGGAGTACTATTTCATGGATTTTCTTAGAATAGGGTTTATCTTGTCCTCATGCTTGTGGTGCCAGGCTTCATCATAGTTGTGCCTATCGAACCCTAATGAGCATGGAATCAAATAATGATGGTACCGAAAAAGGTGTTTGCCCGAATTGTAAGGAAAAATGGTCTCTTGATCTTAATTCATTGACTGACCATGGAAGGATATACCGGAGGGAAAACTCATCACAGGAAAGAGAATAGCAGATGTTTGCTTGAACAAATAAACAGTTACATCTTGATTACACTGTTGAGATATTGAAGTAACTTTCCCTTGATTCCAGCCTTACCGAAAGCACAGTATCCACCTTTCAATGGTTCAAACCTAGATTTATGAAAACTATATCCAAATCATACACAAGAAGATTGCATTCATTCATGGAATCTAGATAATTGAAAATATCATTTACTGTATAAGTAATGTGTGACATATGAGGATTCATTCTTTTCAGTTCCTCAACAAAGGACTCACAAATAGCTATATCTCAAAGAGTTACCTTGGTTTGTACCTCTCATACACTGTGTGACAGTTGGGAAATCAGCATACGTTCTTGAACTGCGTCCTTGAACTTGTGTTAAGAGAATTGTATGTTTTGCCAAATCACTCTACTCCTAATTCGAATAAAAAGGGAATACCATTGACCCCCGAAAGAAAGAATAATGGACTAACAAACAAATCAGTTCTCAAAGATATACTTCCCTAGGAGGATTGCAGATCCCACCACGAAAGGAGTAACAACACTTCGTACCATGTTCAATCTACATCTGAACCATTTGCATAATTCTCACATTCTTCTTCGTTTTGATCGATCTTCAGGTGCCTTTTCTTTGTCCAGAAGTTGGTCAACCTGCTCTGGATTCTCGAAAATGATTTCTTTGTTCTGAGAAGTATCGATCATTTCTGATGGATCCTTCTCGGGCATACTAACCTGAGAAAGCTCCGAAGAAGACCGTTTCACAGGGGTTCTCTTAGCAGCAGCCTTTCGCATATGCAAGGTCAGAGCAATTGTACGTTCCTTCTCGAGTTCATTTCGTTCTCGAGCACTAACTATGGCCTCACGTAAATTATACCGAGTTGGAGTACGTTTAGGTGAAACGCTCACTCGTTCTATCTATTCCTAATATGATAGTATTACGACCAACAGTAGGTGAATCCGTGAGGATGGATGATTCATCGAGAATAACGCCACCAAGTAGTTTGAATTCGTGACGGATTTTCGGGAAGTTAATATCTTCATCACTATTAGTAAACTGCTTTAAAAGAGAATGGATGTAATCTACAACAAATCCTTATCTCTCGAATACCTAGTTCAGCCGTCACTGTTGCTGAATCTGTATCAATAAAAGCAATCTTCTGTACAATCTCTTCTTCCTTATCCATCGTGTTCAACCATGGGAGGGAACCTGTTCTCCAGAAATAGAGAATGTAACAAAACGAAATACAGTTATCACGAATGGTAGGTTCTATACATAAGAATGATAATGCAGAACAACCATTGCCTTTCATAACTGAAACTGAATCAAATTTGTGATTAAATTTGAGTGAGTCTCTGGAATGAAATGAGTGACCAGAACTTACCTTTGTGAAAAAGCTTGATTAAGAAGAAAGATACGAGGTGGACAACTTGAGATTATTTTTGAATTAGTTTCGTAGAAATCATACGGTCCCACAGAATAGAGGCACTTACTACGATCCTTGAACTTCTGAAGAATGGTGAACTACATATGAGTTGTATTAGTATAATAAGACCATTCGAGAAGCATGTTTAAAATAGACGGTACTTGGAATCGTCCCTTCTTCATTTGAAAAGTACTTCATGACATTTCGATCAAGGTTTTCACAAACGAAGAAATTATATTCATAGCCACTTTCAGTAGTACCATCAGCATAAACACATGGACCACCTGCCTTCTTACACATCTCAAACAAAGATGATACCATGGAAATCACGATATTGGAGTTCTGGAATTGCATTGATAATCATATCCTCCGGTGAAAAAGCCTTGAAATTGAACGAATGATCAATTTCCGGTTTGAGTAGGATAATGAGGTAATACTCCTTCACTTTGTTGTTACAATCCAGTACTAAAGTAACACAACTAAACAGATTCTCACCTGCATACACCTCACGATAGTCATTCGCATAGATGGTTCGAATGATATTCCATCCATTAAAAACGTCTCCAATTTGAAATTTCATTTAAGAGTACACAGTCCAATATGTACAAGTATATTTAAAATGCAATCTTTCATAAGGATATTTGTGAACATTTGTTGAGGCTTATTGAAGATATGATAATGAAACTACTATAATGGATACATGGAAAAGAAAGAGTTCTTCAAAAGTCAGGAATATGGTTAATTTATACATACAACGTGAGAATAAATGGAGTTCATCCAGTGCAATATCAAATAGAGAGTCTAGTTCATAAAGTGTCAGATATGTTTGGAAAGTATGTATATTACGGATGGATCCAGAGGAATTAACGCTCTCTTCTCTGAAAGCAAATTCCCATATCAGCCGAAAGCGTTTACAGTGATCTGAGGGTCTCGAATAATTCTTCCTCAAGTCTTACATACATCCACTAAATATACTGATAATCTTGTTTTGGAGATCATTGTTTCGTTATTACCAGTATTTCTTTCACCGCGATTATTCACATCTATACCGCGGCATTTCCGTTAATCTCAAATTACCTTGTTAGAGAAAATGGAAGGTCGCGTGCTTGGAATTGATTTTGGTACTTCGTTTTCATCCGTTGCTCTTCTCTTCCATGGGCAAATTAAGATTGTTCAAGATGAGTCTGGTAATACAAACATTCCTTCAGTTGTTTGCTTTCGCGAGAAGGAAAAAGTTGGTGCGGGAGCAAATTTCTTCAGAACTAAGTATCCCAAGAACACAATTTACGAAATTAAGAGAGTGGTTGGTTGCCGATACGATGATGCGGTTGTCCAACGTCTGAAGAATCTTTGGCAATTCAATATTGTGGAAGGTTCGGAACATCGTGTTCAAGTTGAATTCTATGTGAATGATAAGCGGAGAAGATATTACCCTGAGTATGTTATCTCAAAGATCCTCAACTATCTTGTTCAATTGGCTGAAAATGCTACTGGAGAGAAGTTCGAGAAGGCGGTCATTACGGTTCCTGCAAACTTCAACGATACTCAGAGAAAGTGTATTCGTGTTGCAGCTCGATTTGCAAATCTTGAAGTATTGCGAATTATGGATGAACCTGTTGCTGCTGCTGTAGCCATTTCAATTCAAACCAATATCGATAACAGTCGTGTATTAGTATATGATATGGGAGGTGGTACGTTCGATATCTCAATCTTGGAGGTAACCGTGAATGATTACCGAGTAATTGCTACTGATGGTGATCCTTGTCTCGGAGGTGCAGATTTCACTAATGCATTGATGAGTGTGGCTCGAGCAAAGATTCTCCACGATCAGAATATTGATAGTCGTCAGAACCCTCGCCTGGAGATCGAATTACGTTCTCTTTGTGAAAATATCAAAATGGAATTATCATCTGTGGAATGTACGCGAATGGATCTCGATTTATCACGTTATAATGGAGATGAAGATTATCAGTTGTCAATAACTCGAGAAGAGTTTGAGAATGTTATTCGTGAGTCTATTACTCGTTCGATTGAGATTGTACGAAACTGTATGAGTACATATAATGTCTCAATTGGGACTGTTTCTGGAATTGCATTAGTTGGAGGTTCTTCATACATTCCATTAATTCGTAAAGAGCTTCTAAATGTATTCCCTACTCTACGAATTCTTACTGGATATGATCCCCGTGAAGTTGTATGTCGTGGTGCTCTTGTTCAGGCATTAACATTGATATCTGATGGTCCATTGCCCGTTCCTGTAACTCCTACTCCTATTAACAATAACATTAGTCCTCGGATCGGGAATGAGCCTACAATGTTTCTTCCAGATCAGCCTAGCATCCATATGCCTTCACAAGAGATGCAGAAGCGTTCCAATTCCTCATCCTCGCCTTCAGGCATTTCTCCTGTGATGCGGCGTGGAGAGAAGCCTGCGATTCCTTCAACTCCACCAAATCCTCACTCTCCTGGATCACTTCGTGATAAATTGGCACAAGATGTGAAGTCAATTCCCCTTCGGACCAGCTCTATGTTTGATCCTGAATCCACTACAACACAGCCCCAGGTCTCGACTGTCTCAGCTCAAGACCCTGAACCTGCCATGCCATCAGCATCAATCCCTCCTGTCGATCCAATGCAGGTACCACCAATGGCTCCTCCTCCTGTTCCTCCACATCCTTTCGCTCATGTGGCTATCCATCCAACTACTCCTCTGGACCTGGGTATTCGAGTTCGTGGCAAGTATATGGACGTAATCATTGAAAGGAATCAACCTCTTCCTGTTTCTCGTACAAAGACATATATTGCAAATAAGGATCACCCAGATTGTATGCGTTGTTGCATCTATCAAGGTAACAGTGATCTTGTAGCAAAGAATGCAAAAATCGGTCTGATAATGGCGAAGGATATTCCAGTATATGATAACATTCGTAGTATGATTAGCATCACTTTCTCGATTGATATCAATGGAGCTTTCTCTGCGTCTGCTACAGTTGTTGGAAGCAATGCTCCTGTTCGTATTGAAATGTTGGATAGTGTGTTATTGACGGATGATATGATTGAGACAATCAAGAAAGAAGCATTGGATGAAGAGAAAGAAATGGAGTTACAGTGTATTGAAGATTTGAAAGGAGAAATTGAGATGCGTATGGTGGAACTTGAAAACAGTGGTGATGATGATGTACTAGATGTGGTTAATTCCAAGCGTCGGTGGTTGGAAAGCTGTGGAGATGAAGTAACAATTGGAGAATTAGAAAAGTGCTTATATATGTTAAAGAATCTGTAAAATTAACTTGTTTATAACAAAAACCTCACTCTTTCATGTGATCCTTAAACTTCTTTGCTATGTGAAACATATTGATTTGATCTGCCTGAAGAACCGTTTTCAGTTTAGTATCACAGAGAATCTCTCTTTTATTCTCTGGATTCTGAAGGTTCTATTAATTATTACCATCTTCGATTCCTACATGAGCCTTGATATAGTCCCATATAGCTTTAGTATACTACAGTGTCACAATCATAGATCATTCCTACTTCAACTCGACTACATGAATCTTTCCCGATAAATGCAGCAAGAGCCTCATCAATATGATATTCTTGTTGAAATCCTCCCTTCTTCTCCGCTATCATCTTATGGAAGCCAGTCATTCCTACATTCTGTCGTTTCTTTTCTTTTCCTTTCCTTTTTTTCCTTTTTTTCCTTCCGTTTCTTGATATCCTTGGGATCGATACTTACCTCTTCTTTTCCATCCACTGTCATATGTTTCTGAATCAATTTCTAGGTATCAGATATCTCTATAACACGAACAGCCATCTCGAACATCGAGATCGAACTGTTTCCCATCACCAATTTCAGCTTTTCATCACAAAGAATTCTTCGACCATCAGAAGGATCCTGAAGTTTCTTTTCCTTTATATAGTTCCATAAATAGCGAGACACTTTAGTACGCTCACAACGATCAACTCCGGTGACACTTGCCAGTTCTGGAGATAGCTTCACCATTATTACAATCTTTGTGTCTTTGGCGTGTTTTCTGGGTTTCGTTGCGACCAATGTGGTACCCACCTCTTTCAAATGAGTCGACACGATTCCCTTTCATCAAGAAAACACATGCATTCTGAATAAAAGGATATCATAACCTCGTTGAAATGAATTTCATCCTTTTCTGTGAGAGCAAGCAAATTCGCATCACATTGAATCAATCTATTACTCTTCAAATTGTGTTCATTTGCATATTCATAAAACTTGCGTAGAGCCTAGTTGTTAATCAAGGATTGTCAGTACATCGCTTCTTGTCATCGCTTCATTTCCAATAATTTGTGCAAGTACAGAATCAGCTGTATACGTTTTCTTCCGCTGCATCTTTGGAGATGATCCCGTAGTTTCTTCTGATACATCAGATAACGAACTTTCATCATTTGGCGAATCCGAAGACTGTGGAAGAGTACGTTCAGAAGCACTCGAACCCTCACTCTTCGGTTTCTCTTTCTTTTTTTTCTTTGTCTCTGTTTTCTTTGTCTCCTTCTTCTGAGGAGATTCCTAACAATCACTGTCTCATGTCACTCATACTGGTTTTTTGTTTTCAGCCCTATTCTCTAGACTTATCAAGTACTCTGCAATAATTGCCTTGATATCCGACCGATACGGCTTCATATTACACTACATCTCATTATTATCCTTCTTCTTTACTCCATATTTTGCCTCTAACATCTGCTGGACATTCTTTCTGGTTAAAACATCCAAATTCGCCTCCTTCAGAATTGCAGTAATGTCTTCTTGCAACTGGGATTTCGATATTTCTGTGAATTACATACGTATAAACATCCCCAACCAGCCATTGAAGAAATGGAAACCAAAGTGCGAATGATCATTCAAAACGGTAATAACAACAAACAATCCATTCTACAGAGTCCGATTACGTTTACTTCTTGGTCATGTAGTTGGGCTTAGTCATCTTCTC
>JABLTK010055447.1_pt1 | contig 17025 bp, 24 predicted proteins | sample 7160131 | NCBI WGS metagenome assembly JABLTK01 (sample SAMN14651221, study PRJNA627086) | human gut metagenome | isolation source: feces | host: Homo sapiens
AGAAACATAGCCAGAGTCATTCATCAAAGACAGAAGATAACTATCCTTTGCGAGATTTTCCTGAGAGAAGTAGTACTCAATCTATCCATGAGGTGACAGAACAACAGCACCTACTTGTTTCTTTAGAGCAGCCATCAGCTCTTCATGAGAGAGAACTTTCTCATCATTTACTTGCTTGTCTATTGATTGAAAACTTGTCTATACACGTGAATGTTGATCTCCGTTACTTACAGCTTGAGTCTCCATTTTCCCAAACAGTTCGATTTAGAATGTACAAAGAACACTCAGACCCTATTTGACAGGAATCGAAAACCGGTCAGTGAAGCAGAAAAACAGTACCTCCAAATATGTTCATAATTCTGGAATTTGTTTGTCATGGTTCTATCAACTGTTAGCCTTCATGTTTGCAACAGAAATGGTCAAGATGAAAACATTTGCCAATTGAAACGAGAGAGTGAGAATCATCCCTCTTTTGGTTCTCCAATTGTTACCACAAATGACATTTCATCTCATGAGTGGAATCGAAATGCGAACACCACAATCACAATAATCCATGCAGAACACGAAACGAATGATTCATCCTGTAATTAAACACAGGATGAGGGTAAAACTGCAACGAAAGATTGATGCAGCTGATACGATTCGTACTTGGACCATTGTTCGAGGAGATACCGTTCGTGTTTTTGGAGTGAAGGATTAGCTCTAGGTTGAGGTAATCTCCGGAAAAGATAAAGGAAAGCAGGGAAAAGTATTAAAGGTGGATAGAAAGCTAAATCGGTTGTTAATTGAAGGAGTGAACTTTGTAAGATAGAGTATGACTTAAATACTAACGAATAGAGGAAGAGATACATAAAGGGAACAGATGAACAAGCAGGAGGCATCTTTGATGTGGAGTCTGGTGTTCCTTATTCAAATGTACAGCTTGTAGATCCCGAAACAAAGTAAACTTGGTCCCCTCGTCTAACATGTAGAAAGCCCACAAAAGTGAAAGTGAAACGTGTGGATGGAATTCGTCAGCGAGTCTCAATGGCTTCTGGAAAGGTGATTCCAAAGCCTCAGGAATCGATGCAACGAGCTCATCCTGTGACATCCGCCGTTGGTCCAAAAGATACTCTTCCTAGCGATGTATACTGTATATTCAGGCTTTTCATGGATAGGTCATCGAAGTTACGTATAATCCCGATGTGGAACTGAGAACTCGTCACCGTCCTTTGTTTGAGAGATTGGAATAGAATTGTGTGTTAACAAGAAACATATTATGATATCTAGTCTACTTATGTATCAGAACATTCAAAAACATATGAAACAATCATACATAACCAAAAGAATGTTATGGACCATCTACCTGGCTTTCTTCTCCACACAACACCAACAAGTCGTAGGGAGCTTGTTTACCAGGACATACATCGGAAACAACTTGCACTCATTAACAGCTACTTACATATACACTAGATTGATTCTGGGAAGAATATTCTGATCTTGATATTGAAGGTCATTCGTTTTCCTATTATTTCTTGTTCCTTTTACTGTAATAGATAATTAATGGAAGTGAAGCCGACACAGGTTTGGTGTTTTCTCTATTTCTGATATCTAGTTTTTCTTGGATCAAGTTCGACTTACAAAGGAGAAAGCAGATAGAATTATCAAAATTGAGCTTCCTAAGAAGATTTGTAATCTCAATGAGTACATTGAAGTAGTAACCAAGTCTTGTTTTGAAATATAGAATGTCCAACACGAATTTTTACAATGTGATGTGATTTCCCAAATCGATGTGTCTGCAGAGTCAGTGGAATGTAACAAAGTGACTCAGATTGTGTTAATCAACTTGTAGAGGATTCTAGAACTCAATGCGTCTTTGAAGCAGGAAATGATCGATTATCTCGAGATATATGATGTTTTACAGTCTATGATTGATTTAGTTTTAATCTATAGAATGTGGATTGTTTATAACAAGGCACCTTATGACAACGGTCATCCTATCGGCGAAGAGGTGCAAGTGGGTACATATCATCAGATGTTATATAGAATGAGTTATACAACTCTCTGGAAAATGGAAAGGACTCAGCAGTGGAAATGTTCAACGCCCTGAAATCTTACCATCGAGTTAGGGCAGATAGCATTCAGAACGTGGAAATAGAGTGATTAGATTGATTCATAGAGCCGTAAAAATATGCATGTAGCTGATTTGGTTGAATGTATACGTTCGTTGGATGCTTCGCAGTTGGAATCTGGTCTTCCTCTTGATACATAGTTATATCACATTGTGTCAAGGGTTTCGCGATTTGAGGAATGCATACTCTATGATTCTTGACAAAATTGAGAAGAATTACGAAAAACTAACAAATCCTAAGGGTGTTGCAGCACATATGCAACATGAATTGCTATACTAGTTTCCATTCGTAGTTTACTGTTTCTTATATCATCTTTGCATGTGGAGCAATCATCCTTCTACTCTAAAGGGAACGAATTACTTGGATTCGGTTTCTTTGCAAGAGAAACAGATTCGGTTTTGGGTTATCACTATTCAATTATTCTTTATGGATCAGGATAAAAAAGTTCAGTACGCTATCATCAGTAAGAAGAACTGGATTGTTATCAAGAGGAATCCAGCGGAGCTTGTTGTTGATATCATGTAGGACCTTATTCATTATTTGAAATAGATACCCAGTTTTTATGCTGTGTATTCTAGTTGTTATCAGTCTCAGTGTTGTTAATGAGAAAAAGGAGGTAAATTATGAATGCCAGCACTAAACATTAGGGAACACTTCTCTATCCTGAAGTTCCTGTTTCGAATTTGGAGACTTTGAATTTCTTTGTTCATGAGGACAAAATCGTCCTGCTCCCTATTCCTGAGAATAGTTGCCAGGTATTCTTATCATTCTCTTGGTCATATATAGAGCAGTATTATCTCTCCTTTTGTAGAGTCTCTCAATAAATCCTTGGCAGTGTTACCAATTGTTCCAGAGATTGTATGCGTAGCTGCAGAAGAGGATCTGCAAAAACTTTCTGTGCAGTCCAATATCAAGCTTGCTATTGAATTTGAGAACATTACTCGTCTTATGACAAACGATCCTGTGGAATATTATATTCGCGTTTCAGGAGATTATTTGATGTTAATGAGCTGGACGGATTTTGTAGATACCTATCATCAGGATCCCAATTCCGATACTCCCATATCTCTAGCAGTACTTTATACCCCCATCCAACAGTTTATTGATCAAGCCATTACGACATTCAAAACTTCAAAGAAGATGATATTATCGTATTCGAGACGTCAATTCCCGAATTTGGAGTATTTTGTGGATAGTCGGTTGTCTGTATTTTTTTGTCTCAATTATCATATGTAGAGCTTACAAGGCCTCCTTCCCATGTATGTCGTATTTGTGATTTCTTTCCCCATGGTGACTATTACAAGTCGGTTACTTGAAGAACGTGATACTCGTATCCAAGAAGCCTTGTTAATGACAGGTCTAAATGAAGTGGTTTGGTATACAAGTTGGCTCTTCACGATTATTCTTCGATCTCTTCTTGTTGGACTGATTGCATCAGTTCTCCTCTCAGTCTGGGTTTTCCAGAATACGGGGTTTGCTGTGACTCTGATTTGTATGCTCCTGTATCCATTGAGATTGAGATGTCATATAGGGTCTCTCTAAGTACATCTGCCTTTTCGATGAGTCTAACATCTCTCTTCGATAAGCCAGATACGGGAGCTGGTGTGATTCTCCTTATTCTCCTCTTTGGTGCATTACCAGCTATCTTCCTCACAGTATATCTTAGTATATCCAATGATTCAATAGACTATGCCAACATGGGTCTTCTTCATTGCCGGTCTGATTTTACCTCCTATAACAAACACTGAAATTAGTTCATTGCTGTTATTCGCTGATTCTGTGTATTATAAGGGTTATTATCTTAACCGATCAACTAATCTTTGGGATGTAAGTATTGTGATGTCTCATCATTGGTAGCCTAATGCCACTAGTTTGGGTGTATCTCTTGGATGGTTGCTTGTGAGTCAGTTTATTGCATTTGTATTCTGGTCATTCTTTGGCTATTACATCAATAAGGTGAAGAAACATCGTTACGGAACGAAGGAATCGTGTTGCTTCTGTCTTGAGAAGAAGGACAACGGTACAAAAGTGTCACCAGATCAGACTGAGTTCGAGTTCGATCAGGTTCAGTCTGATACTGTTGAGGCTGTGGATGCTGAGACACGCTCTCGACCTGGTGTGCGAATCTGCTCACTTACCAAGTCCTTCCCTCCGGAAAAGAAGGATGGTCAGCCTACTGTAGCCGTGAAGGACTTCTCTGCTGCCTTGTACATTTATGTCGTTGCATCTAATATCTAGCTATGAAGGTCACATCACAGTACTTCTTGGACACAATGGTGCTGGTAAATCTACTTTGATCAACGTGTTAACAGGACTCTATGGAATGACTGAAGGAGATGCTATGATTTATGGTCATTCTCTTCGTTACGAACTCCCTGCCATTCGACGTGATCTTGGTGTGTGTCCTCAACAGAATCTATTGATCCCCGTGCTTACTGTATTCATTGAGAGAGGAGTTTAGTATAGTGTCGTGAGCATTTGGCTCTCTTTGGACGTCTGCGTAAAGTGAGTGAGTCTGAGTTACAGAGTAAGATTGATGAAGCTTTGGTTGACGTATGTCTGCTCTTGCAAAGTCATTAGTAGATTGATATGATGGATAAGGCAGATGCACAAGTGAAGACTCTCTCAGGTGGTATGAAACGTCGTCTTAATGTTGCCATGGCTCTCATTGGCGACCCTAAGTGTGTATTGGATTGTCTTTCTCATATTTAGAGTTGTGTTCTTGGATGAGCCTACATCTGGAATGGATCCGACCTCCCGTCGTCAGATCTGGCAACTCCTGGAAAAGAAGAAGCACGGTCGCGTTATTGTTCTGTGTACTCATTTCATGGATGAAGCTGATTTCCTGGGTGATCGAATCCTTGTGATGTCTCATGGATCCCTGCAGGTGGCTGGTTCTTCATTGTTCTTGAAGAGTAAGTTTGGTATCGGATATCATCTGTCTGTCACCAAGGAACAAGGAGCTAATGATCAGGATATCATTAGCCTTGTTCAGTCGGTGATTCCAGAGGCTCATTTGGAAGAAAGTTCACATACCATGCTTACCTTGAATGTACCACGTGAAGCTACTCCTCACTTTGGTGATGTGTTGGAGATGCTCGATACACGGAAAGAAGACCTCAAGATCAGTAGCTCAGGCATCGCTGCCTCCTCTCTGGAAGAAGTGTTTGTGAATCTAGCTAATGAAGCTGAATTGGAGTTGGAACAGGCAGAACGTCTCAATCAGAAAGGCAACGAGGTATCAGATCTGCCTCAGAAGCCTAGTCCAACCACGCCAACATCAGTAGCTGAAGAAGTGAAAGAGTTCCCTGTTGTGGAACCTTCATACAGTAATCGTTCTCAATTGAAGATTCTATTATGGAAGAAGGCACTTATGGCAGTACGTCAAAAGAAGGAGTTATGTCAACAGATCATGCTACCGATATTCTGCATAGTGGTTGGTATTATGTTTATCTTCTTTGGTGATAAACTCACAGGAGTAGAACAGACTACATCTGTGATGTTTGATCCTTCAAAAATCTATTCTCCTGATGAGGCTCTCATGCATATTCCGTTTGTGTATCATACAAATGAAGAGAAAGTAATGATGGAACAGTTATTGATCAGTTCGTTCCCTGATTTAGGTGGTATGAATTCTTGATTGAATCGAAGTATAGATCATGTGAGTGCAGTTGATGTTACTCCTTCTCTGAATGGTAATTTCACTGCTGAAGCTATTGCTGAGTATCTCTTACAAACAGGGAACAATGTAGCCTTCCTTGAGCCTCACTCTGTACAGAATACTTCTAATGTGAACCTCTGTCTGTGGTACAATACTTCTTACAATGGTGTATTCCCTGTCATGACTAGTCTACTCGACTCTGCTGTTCTCAATACAGAGATCCAGACAAGGAATGTGAGTCTGCTTAGTCATTACAAGATGCTTCCTTCAGCATCATTTACTGCCAATGTCATATCCATTGTTTTTGTTCTTGTGTTCTGTATCTATGTCTCAGAAGGAGTGAATTTCATGCCAATTTATGCTGGTGTTGCTGTTGCTCGAGAACGTATCTCTCAGGCCCGTTTGCAACAACGAGTGATGGGTGTTTGGGATATCAATTATTGGCTCTCAAATCTCCTATTTGATACAGTGGTTGCTCTTCCAATGGTGGTAGTGTTCTTCTTAGCAACATTCTTCTTATGTGAAGGATTGCATGATGCTGCTCTTGCTATGAGTGTAGTTCTTCTGTTATTTGCTCTAGCGTGTCTTCCATTCTGCTATATCTTCCAGTTTTGTTTCAAATCTGCCAGTAGTGCAGAGAAAGGTCTCTCCAATATTGTAATGCTCTTGATGCTAGGTAGTGCCGTTGTATCATCTCTATTAGGAAACTGGACGAGTATTGCCAAGTACCAAGATATCATTAACTATGTCTTGTACTGTATACCTGGCTATGCTCTGTTTGATACCTTCCGAAATGTTGGTACGAACTATGCAATTGAAGTACTAACAGCCTCTTATATTGGTATTGAGCCAGCAAGTCCATGGGCCTGGAAGTATTGTGGAAAGACAGTCGTCTATTTGATAATTGAGTGTATTGTGTTCTCCACCACAGTAGTATTAGTCGAACGATTCTATTGGGTGAAGAATTCGAAGGTTAATATTGAAATGGGAACTGTTGAACCTAACGATGAGGATGTGAAGGAGGAAGTGAGTCGAGTCGAGAAACACTTGGAGAGTGAAGCTATCTCTGTGAGTCATGTTTGGAAAGTGTATCCAGGAGGAAAGAAATCACCTCCAGTAGAGGCTTGTCGAGATGTCTGCTTTGGTGTGTCTCCAGGTGATTGTTTTGGTCTTTTAGGTCCCAATGGAGCTGGTAAAACATCAATCCTATCAATCCTAATGGGTACTCTTGGTTATAACAAAGGTGCATGTTTAGTGAATGGTCAGATGATTCCAATGGATATAATGAATGCATACAAGATCCTTGGTTATTGTCCACAATTTGATGTACTGTTTGATTTCCTCAGTGTGTATGAATGTCTTTATTTCTATGGTATGATAAAGGGATTACCTGAAGCCCAACTCCCTGAGATTATTGATCAGTGTCTGGCTTCTCTTGCTCTTACGGAACACAAAGATAAGTTAACTAAAGATCTCTCTGGTGGTAACAAGCGTCGTTTATGTGTAGCCATTGCATTTATGGGGAATCCTCATGTTGTGATCATGGATGAACCTTCAACAGGTCTCGATCCAGTCTCACGACGAAAACTCTGGAATATTATTAAAACTTCATCTGCAACACGCTCCTTCTTATTAACAACTCATTTGATGGAAGAGGCTGATGCATTGTGCAATCGGATTGCTATTATGGTAAATGGTCAGATTATGTGTATTGGAAGTAGTCAGCATTTGAAGACGAAATATGGTGATGGATACACCTTGGATTTCAAATTGGAAGATGATCCCAAACTCATGCAGGAGATGCAGGATATGTTACGAAAGGAAGTGGGTGAATTTGAGACTCGTGAATCACATGGCTGTCATGCAATTGTTGTATTGCCGAAAACACGAGCTCTTTCCGAGTTGTTTAGGTTAATGGAGAAGAACAGGGAGAAGATGAAGATTATCGATTATACTCTTAGTCAATGCACTCTGGATCAAGTGTTCTTGCAATTCGCTAAAGGACAACGAGAAGAGACACCTGGAATGACGGCTGAAGAATTGTTAAAGAGTGCTTAGTTGAGTGTTTGTGCAAAACAAGAGAATGTTTATTGTTTTCTAGTTCTGAAACCTTCTTGTTGTAGAAGGTACGAATGTCGGCGAGATCAGTCTTCAATTTTTCCAAATCGTTCATTCTTTCCTTCATACTGGAACTAACTGTTGTTAACGCCATTTCATACTCTCCCAAACATTTGTATTGACCATCTATCCTAAGAACTCCCGTTCAAATACCCACCTGATTCAATAGGAATTCCCTCTATATCACATATCCGTTTTACTTGCGTATCTTCAGCTAATCTACTGATCATTCTTTATCTCGGTTACTACACATGGTTGTTCTCCAATTTCATCATTTTGCGACCATTATAGTCATAAATTTCAAGAATATGGGTTTCGAAGTAAGCGCGTTTGTCTCCAACAGGTCCAAACTACGAAATAACCAAAATGAAATGAATTCAAATACAGGCTTATAATAGTATCCAATTATTTCACCTGCATGAAGAGTTTCACGATCTTCATGATTTCCTTCTATTTCTACAATATTCTACAAATGAATGATTTGGACTCAATGTTGACTTTAGCTAATCTCTGTTCATAAGTTGAGTCTACCTCTACAATGGAAGTATCATTTAGCATGGTATCTCCTTCCATCTGCAAAATACTGGAAGCAGTTTCCTTGGTATAGTTGCGGTCTTGACACAACTGATCAAGGAGACTTAATCCATTGTTAAAATAACGAATAATTGTCTGTTTGTCATCGAGCCTCCTATTAGGATCTCCTATGAATGCAGCTGCATCACGATTAACCTCAGGGTCGAAAAGGGAACGAATAACTTTACGATTCACGATAATTCTAAGTGTCACATAAAAGAAGTATTCAAACGGATGATAACGAAAATGCTCATCACGAAAGCCAAAAAGCTCAACCAATATATTTGTATTCTTATTTAATAGTACATCTTGGAGAGGAGTTGTCTTGAATAGATTGCGTTCTTCATCTGTCAGAATCTATTTTAGACATGTCAGATAACAATATACACGACCTGGCCACCAAATACTCTCCTCATTATCGAATCCTAAAGATGAACGAACATCAGCCCAAATCAAATCTGTAACGTCTTCAATAATACTAAACAATCTCTTAATATCATATGGAAAATATTACAATCACTTTTCGTTCATACACTTCATTGTAGAACCGAGGGATCACAACTCGTTTACCAATCACAACTTCTTCATAAGAGTGTTTCTGTTGTTCAAAATGTTTCTTTGAATTCTTGTTGATGCTAGGAGAGCCAACTGATTGCTTGTTATCTGTTTGGGATCCTCTCAATTCCTTGTTAATAGATATCGCCTGTTCTGTAGCAACTCGCTTCTCATCCAACTGCTGATTGCTTCTATTTGTAGATGAACTGCAACGATGCTAAAGATTAGACGTCCTTTAGAAGGATTACATCTGCCATCATCTGCTCGAATGCTGTGTCCAAGTAGTCATCGTCACTGGAAGCACTACTGGATGATGACGATTCCGATGAAATCTCTCTCTTCATCGTATTTAATGAGTTGACAAAATCCTAACGGTTTCTGTATTCATTTCTCGGCTGTTTACCGAATCACTTTTCTCCATAGATAGCACAATTCAAACAAACACGATACTTTAAAAGAGCATAAATCAAACCACGAATACCCTTAAAGACCACAATATCTAGAAGCAGAGCAATGCCCAACAAAATCAAACAAGGAACTAAATCACGAATACGATGAATCAAGTTAAAGTTCTCGATTCTCTGCAAGTCACTCATGCAACAAGACAATACCTGATTCTTAGTCCATTCTGCATCAAATGATTGGTGTTTCGTAAAATACTCTAATTCATTCTCCTTTTCAATCCATTTCTGATCGAGCCACTTCTCTGTTTGCTTATTGATTGAATCTGCGTCTCTCATTTCCTTGTCCACAATGCTCGAAAGAGGAACCACTTCAACATGCATGTGACATCCTATCGGGATTCGCTTCAGATCATGAATATGATTTAATTATACCTTCCAGAAGGAATTTTCAAAAGAAGGGAAAGTTACATCAACTTCACGACCATAATTGTCATCACTACAAATCTCTCCCGAATACCCTTCAAACTGCATTGTAATATTATAAAGATATACAGATTCTCCAGTATTCTCTTCCCATTCCCGTAATTCCTTGATGATAAAAGCCAAACCTGTAGAACGAGGTAGCAGTACATGCTATGATCAAATCTACTTCAGAAGACATACTTCAAACTTTGGTCGGTTGGATCGCTGAGCAAATGACTTCGATCGCTCATAACTCGCCCTAGTGATTGTTGTGCCTTCAGGACAGAAGAAGACACATTCTGCACAAGGATGAGATTCAAATCGCTCCAAGAAATGTCGGAAGTGATCTTGATCGGTTTCCCAGTGACGATCCAGAAGACACATATTGAGATCCTGGACAACAGGTCCTAAAATAGGAATCTTACTAACACTTAGATAATTATCTATGATCTACCCCAAGGATCCTTTCATGACTGCAGAGAAGTCAGATTCTTTGTCAAACATCTGTAAAAAGTAACAGCTAAAGATCCAGTCCAATTCGGTCTGATGGTTGACCATAAAGAAAGATCGTCTAACCTAAAAGACAACAAGCAAACACACTTATTCTTCGTTTCTTCCACTTTATCAATATCTCCAGACAGAATCAGTTTGAAATCAGCAATAAAGAAACGAACGAACCGTAGATATACTCCCTACGAATCATAACTCAACAATGAAATAACCATAATATAGGATTTCCAATAACGAACATGCTGTTCTCCAATAAAGAACCGCATTATATCCACAATTGCATACATGACAATTTCAGCCGCTGCAACCAAGATTGCAACAACTGCAACAATAATCAGTTCTAACTTTTCTTTCTAGCTATCACAACAAATATGAGAGTGATACAAATTTCATTTTCTACAGTTATACTTAAGTGAGAAAAGAAATGAAAAAGTATTGTACCGTGCAGAGAAAAATCGTGGAAAAAGTGGAACTCTCAGACGATGCATAATGTCCTATGTCGTCACTCCTTACAGATGAGGAGATTAACAGCTTGCCCAAAAAGAGGATCCAAAATTCCTTGAGAATTAGATCGAATGTTCTATTTCCCTGTTTCTCCTTTTTCTGTGTTGTATAAGGAAAGGCTAAGAATCAGTTTGATCGAGAGAAATGTCTTTTAGAAGTCGTGCTTTCAATACATTGGTGAAAGGATTCCGTGCTAACAGCAGACTCGCAGTTCGCAGACTTGCAGGTAACTACAATTGTTATCGTCTTGCTCCTTCGAGTAATGTGTGTGCAATGCTCTTCTCGACTGCCGCTGATGATGAGAAGAAGGAAGGTTTGAGTCCTGAGGAGGCCAAGAAGATGGCTTCAGAGATGCTGTTCAATGAGAAGGATGAAGGAAATGAAAAGAAAGAGGAGGAGAAGAAAGTGGAGTTTGTTCCACCTAAGAAGGAAGAAGGTGCTACTGAGGAGAAGCACGAATTCCAGGCTGAGACGAAGCAGCTGCTCGATATTGTGACGAATTCGATCTACACAGACAAGGAGGTGTTCTTGAGAGAGCTGATTTCAAATGCTTCGGATGCTCTGGAGAAGCTTCGTCATGAGCAAGTGTCAGGAATGGCTGTGAATGACAAGGATTTGCCTCTGGAGATTCGTATTTACACGGATGAGAAGAATGGAACCATTACAATTCAGGATACGGGTATTGGTATGACAAAGAAGGAGATGGAAGAGAATCTTGGAGTGATTGCTCGTTCTGGATCAAAGGCTTTCCTTAAGAAGGCTACGGACGAAGTGAGTATTCTAGAAGTGGGTTATGAATAGGGAAAGGCGGGTGATCTGGGCAGTTCTCTGATCGGTCACTTTGGAGTTGGTTTCTATGCTGCCTTCATGGTAGCTGATCATGTGGATGTCTATTCACATTCTGCAACTGATGATACCACATATTGTTGGTCATCTGAAGGGTACTAACGTATATGAGAAGTAATAAGTAGAACTGGTGACTATCAGATCACCAAATCAACAGAATCTCCTCGTGGTACGACAATTGTCTTGCATCTGAAGGAGGACCAGAAGAAGTATGCTCTGGATCAGACAGTTCAACGAGTTATTAAGAAGTACAGTAACTTTGTGAATCATCCCATTCGTCTCAATGGAAAGGAAGTGAACACGGTACATGCCATATGGGCAATGGATAAGAATTCCATCACTGAACAACAGTATCTTGATTTCTATCATTTCATTGGTCAGGGGTAATGATTACTGATTGGTTATCATTACTAGATGGGATACTCCTCTCTTCCGTCTTCATTTCACTGCAGATGCTCCTATCACATTGAAGGCTCTCTTCTATGTAGGTAGCATGCAGACAGAGAAGATGGGTTTGGGTCGTATGGAGCCTGGTGTCTCACTCTATTCTCGCAAGATTCTGATTGAACCTCATAGCAAGAATTTGCTTCCTGATTGGATGAGATTTGTATATGGTGTTGTTGACAGTGATGACATTCCTCTGTCTCTTTCTCGTGAGAATATGCAAGATTCCTTGTTAGTGAAGCGAATTCGAAAGATTTTGACAAAGAAATTCCTTCGTTTCTTGAGTGATAAGAGTAAGAAGGAACGTGATCAGTATTTGACTTTCTACAAGGAATTTAATGCCTTCTTGAAGGAAGGAGTGATTCAGGATTATGACAATCGTCAAGACTTGGCTTCTGTATTGATGTTTGAGAGTTCATCGAAGGATGAGAAGGAATTGACCACATTGGATGAGTATGTGAGTCGAATGCCTGCAGATCAAAAGGATATCTATTTTTTGAATATTAGTAGTCGTGATCTTGCTGAGAGTTCTCCTTATTATGAAGTGTTTAAGAAGAAGAATTTGGAAGTATTGTTCCTCTATAATCCTGTTGATGACTTCGTCATGACAAATGTTCGTGAGTTCAAGGGTAAGAAGTTTGTCTCAGTGGAAAATGCTTCAATTGATCTGTCTGCTGAGGATAAGAAGCAGGAGGAGAAGGAAGGAGAGGCAGCACAAACAACAGGTTTGAATGAGCAGCAGGCTGCAGAGTTGGTCTCATGGATGAAGACTTCGTTGGGCGAGAAGGTGAAGGATGTGAAAGTAACACATCGTCTAGTGGAATCACCTGCTATCGTGACTGATAGCAACAATGCTGGATACCGACGAATGGTGAAGATGATGCAAGCTGCTCGAGGTGATCTCAAGGGCTTGATGCCTCTGGAGCCACTTGTGTTGGAGGTGAATCCTCATCATCCTCTTCTGATGAAGTTGAATGAAGTGAAAACAGTCAAGCCTCTGCTGGCTCAGTGTTTGACAGAGCAGTTGTACGATAATTGTCTGGTATCTGCTGGACTTCTGGATGATCCTCGTACGATGATTCCTCGTTTGAATAACTTGCTGCTTGCTGCTTTGGGAGGTGAGTTCAAGCTCCCTCAGGAAGTGGTATCAATTAAGAAGGATGAAGTTATAACAGAAACTCCAAAGTCGAATTGAGTGTGGTTAGATTCTTTGTTACAAACACTTGTACTTATCATGTTCCTCAATATACGATTTGAGTTGAGTATACTCTTCTAAAGAACTGTACGAGCGAGAACATCGAGAAATGATACTTCGACAAAGCATTTTCACTTCAAAGAACTTCTTCGAATAATCCTTCTCGACTACAAACTTGATCAAACTATAGCCAGCTGTTAAAACTTTCTTTACGGATTCTTCTGAAGCCAAATAGTTTCCTGTCATGAAAGAACGACACTTCTTCAACATAGCATCAAATGCTAATTCTGTTTGATCTGTTGTTGAGTAGAAGTAATACAAGATTTCATACAGCTTCACATCTCGAGGGAACTAATCATTATACTCTCTCTTCTCTCTTACCATTTTCTGCAGCTTATCAAAGAGTTCTGCTAATTTCTTTAGTAAGAACTGACGTTCATTTTCTGTAGTTACTGTTTCCTTCTTCTCCTCTTCTTCCTCTTCATATTCTTGATCTAATTTCTCTTCCAAACCTGATAGTGTAGCATTCAATCGATCAAACACACTGTCATCCAAAGGAGTTTCTACCACTTCTAAAGTGTCTGAATCATCACATTTCTCTTCCACAGTTTGTTTATTCAGTACTGAATAAGTGAGATTCGAAATCAGATTGTAATCCAAGTCCATTTGATTCTTATCCTTAAGATCCAACAGAGTACTCAATCCTTCAATCACAGAAGCATATCGCTTTGCTAACATCTACTCATCACATGTCTCTTTCTCTCTCTTACACTAATTGTGATGTAATTATCCCATACACGCCAATTCTCACGAAGAAAGCGTATACTTTGACAAGCAGCTTCATATGCTTCTTTCATCCTACCAACTTTCATCAACACACCTGCTAGATTTGACCATCCTTCACCAAATTCAGGATTTAGCTTCAATAACGTAGTAAAGCACGTGATACTATGAAGATAATCACCTGTGTGCATTGATGCAACAGCACTCTTAAACCACGTACTAGGATATAACATGTTAATTGTTAACTATCAATAAGCCCCACAAATCAATTATACAGCTGCAGAATAATATGATTTGCATTGCTCATATTCTCCCTTCTCGTAATAATAATCACCCAAATCACGTTGAGCGCGAGCATAATGATGATTAGATACTTCCCATGCTTTCTCCATCAATTTAGGACTCTTCTTCAATTCACCCATTCGACATAATAAATAAGGTGTCTCTCCTTTAGTTTGAATTCTTTCTTCCAACTACTTTTAAAAAAGGCATGATTTCTGTACCATGGTGATTGCTTCGTCTTTCTTTCCAATAATTTCCAAACAATTAATAACATCTTCAAAGAGCTCTAATTCACGATAAATCCCCAAAGCAGTCATAACAACTCCATAACTAAAATAATGTTCTGCCAATCTTTTCTTCAATTCCCAAAAAGGAGGGTATCCTGTACTATAAAGATACTATTCATTTACTTCAAATTCCAATCCCTACCATCAATCGCTCCCATACTGGAGCATTCGCCTGATTTGCCTCCTTATTACTTAATAAAGGTGTTGTTTCATTACTGAGCTGATCTACGAGAACTTGCAATTGCAAGATAGCACGTTCTTTGGTACGCATATTCTCATAATCAACAAAGGTCTTTAATAACAAGGAATAACTGTACACGGTCCAATTGGAAGGATGTGCCTATGATAAAACTTCAATAGAATGATAACCAGAATACGCTGAATATATGAAGCCATCTGTTCAGTAATCAAACCATGTTTTGGATTGTTATTCTTAATATCAATACAAAGACATTGAATAAGAATCTGATCCATCACAGATAAACGACTTTGTTCACGAAGATGAGAATCAGTATCAGGAGCAATAAGAACACTTTCTAACATAATGTTATCCTTATTTACTTCATCTAATTTAACAACATTTGGAATTCGTGACTAAGAATGATCCATTCATAATTGGTATGTACAATGTCTGTTGATGAAGTGATTTGATTCTCATCCAATTTACTAGAAATGATATTATAATTCTATTATTCACCTATTTGCAACAACAAGCAATTGGGATGTATCAAAAGTCTGATATTTTGTCCTTCTTCCTTTTACCCCAGTTAACTCACACTCAATTTGACTATCTATTTGATCATTCTTCTCATTCTATAGAACATTTCATTGCTTCTAAGAAGAATGGGTTTGCTTTCTCTGTTTCAAAGGTATACAGATAAAACAATCCTTCTTCAATCAAACAACGGACTAATTCCCATGGATCTGTCTCTGATACATGCGATCGAAGTCTATTCTTCATCATCTTCTCCATTCTTACTGTTCTTCAATCCAGGACTGATTCGACCGTACTCGGTCACATAGCGTAGGAGAGAGGTTACCTAAAAGACAACGATGATGTACCACAGCACTGCGTGCCAACCACCATCGGACATACAAACAGATCGATGGATGAGCCACTTCTTCTAGAAGGAGCAATAAAGACTCTGCTGTTGACAGTAATAAAGGGAACTTCTCCAATTCATAGGGAGTTTCACCATCAATCTCAAGTGTTTGGAGTGCTATGGAACTTTGTTTCATATCCTCCTCTTTGACAGAATGGAACCACGGGAATGGGTAGAAAGAAGAAATCTCTGCGAAGACCTCATGGAGTTCTGGACCAGTATAATTGGCTTGCATGTACATGTTTAGAAGGGTGACTGCTACTAGAAGGATCTCTTGCTGTCTACATTTTATGCGAACAAAAGATGATGGATACTTTAGAATCTCTTCATTATCGTTGTTTGCAGAGTGAATGAACGAGACGACTCGTTGCTTTAGGAATGACGTTAAGCACATTAATCCACTTCCTGGAGAAACTACATATTACCGATGTGAGTTACAGTACAAATGCTCTCATTGAGCGAACGATCCGCTAACAAGAGCGATTTAAACACCTCTCTATCAAATAACGCCTTGTAGTTTCCATAAAGGACATCTGCAGCAATCTTTATGACCTACACCATCAAGTCATAAAGTTAATAGTACAGAAAGTTGTTGCTGTTTCCATTCATCATTATCACACTATGAATAATACAACCACATCAAATCAACAGCCAGGTCTTTTTCCATCCCTTCAACTGATTCCTTCCGATAAAGAATCATAAATTTGTTCAGAGATTCTAGTGATATATCCAGAGGACGACTACATCGTCATTTACCACTAAAGCGACTACTTTTCCGATTGCATATCGGTCTCATCGGTTCCACACAGTTCAAGTAGTGACATAACGGCTTCTTTGGTCAGCGTGAAATGAATCTTTATTCTATGAAACCATGGATTCTATCTCTTTTAGTATTTTCAAGTTCTTTCTTACATACTGTTTACCATCAGAGTCATTCTTTGCACTGTTTTCACTCCATAAACCTCCTTCTTGATAATCATGAAGTGGGTATCACTGTACATTTGGTGATGAATGGAGAGGCACAGAATTCCTTATTCCCTGAATAGATTGAATCAGAATGAAGATAACTCTTTCTTCTAACCATGTTGAGATTCCCGAAGGAGGTAGGGAGTGTTTTACGAAAGTGAGCGACTAGTGGAAGTGTACATCAAGAACCGACGTGTTGTAGTGAAGGGACCTCGTGGAAC
>JABLTK010106499.1_pt1 | contig 16999 bp, 24 predicted proteins | sample 7160131 | NCBI WGS metagenome assembly JABLTK01 (sample SAMN14651221, study PRJNA627086) | human gut metagenome | isolation source: feces | host: Homo sapiens
ATACTGTCCAACCGGGTGGTGTAATTAGTGAGACAGAGTGTGAAAAGCGAATCGTAACGATGATACGAAGGAATAATGGGTAGAAGGAGGCTCCAGAAGGACCATGGTCAATTTCACCAGAGGTATACCAGAAGTTTAAGAAGTTCTTCCTGATGGGAACTGAGAATGACTTGTACGATGTAGCAAAGGGAATCGAACTCTTTGCAAAGAGTGGTCAGAAGGAGAAGTTGATCAATGAAGTGTAGGAGAGAGTTATGTGAATTGAGTGTAGTGTCACGTTAATCTGTGAGAAACGAGATAAGATGAATCTAATGGAGTTTGTGGTGATCATGCATATTTTGAAGGTAGGGGCAAGAATATGAATTGAGAGGTAGAAAATTAAGGATGGAAACAACATGTTCAAATCCATTCCAGAGGAGTTGGACTATGTGTTGAAAGGTCCTTCTTCGAAGCCAAATGTGTCGACTGCTGTCTCAACTAAACCAGCGAAGACTCCTGTGAAGCCTGCAAAGAAGCCAGCGAAAGAATCGAAAGAGCCAGAGATGAAGGAGAAGGGTGAGGATGAATGGAGTGTGAATGAAGGAATGGTAAAGAAGCTCCGAAATAGCTTCATGAAATTGAGTGAGGGAAATGAAGAAGTAAGTATTGGAAAGGCAATGAAAACGTTTGTGAAGAGTGAAGTGAAACCAAGAGATGTTGGTAATGTGGTGAAGATGGTATGCAATGGTCAACCAAAGACTATCCAGAGTGGTGAATTTGTGGTGATTATGGTGATCTTGCAACAGATTCGTAAGGGTTCAGATGTACCTTCTTCTGTCCCAGAACCATTGGAATCTCTTCTAGGAGGAAAGAAGAAGGCTGGAAAGGCAGGAAAACCAGGAAAAGCACCCGCTCGTAGAGATGAAGAGGAAGAGGAAGAAGGATCAGAATGGAATATTGATAAGAATACCTATGGAAAGTTGAAGAAGATGTTTGATCAGCAGACTGATGGTGAAGAGACTATGGCTCCTGCTTTGGCCATTAAGTGTTTTAAGAAATCTGGTGTTGAAGAGGATACTGTGAAGTCTGTAACGAAAATGGTTTTGAAGGGACACAAAGGGCCTGTAGAGTTGGGTCAATTTGTGGTGATTATGTATGTATTGAAGATGATCCGTGAAGGTGCCAGTGCGCCAACTACTCTTCCTGCATCGTTAAAGAAGTTCCTGTAGTTTTGATGGCGTTGCTGTTTTGATGTGTTGTGTTTGTTGAAATGGGTTGATGTCTCAAATGTATCCATCCTAATTTGATAACAAACATACCAAGTATCTATGTAATCTTTCACAAAATCAACTAGAGCCATAATATCATTAAATGACGTTAAGTATCCTACTGAAGCACGAACTACACTTTACTCACTTCCATTCTATCTTACTTCCTCCTAATGGGATACCTTGATATTGATCATACGAATCTGAACAAGAATCCTTCTCTGAAGCCAAACTATTCTCATATCTCTATCACTTTTCTTACATTTTATACAAATTATCAGGTTGCTTCAAATACTTCCGACAAGCACCCGGGTTACAATGACATCCCGTACGAATATGGATATTCTTCGCTGCAGATTCTGTTTGGATCTATTGCTTATTCTCTCTTCAACCTCCACTCACATCATAATATCCAATATACGATCCATCACTCCGCTTCAAACTGAATGCTACAATTCCTCCTTGAACCTCCTCATTGTTAGCTGTGTGTTTTCCATAAATCTCCACAACAGGCTCACCATTACTAACACTAACTTCTTTTCATCATTTGTACCTGTGACGAATCCCCTCTAGCTGCTCGTACAGATAACGAGTTACTGCGTAGACATGACGATTAATCGCATCCATTCCAAGTTCTTCAAGAGAATCAAATCCATATTTTAGACACATGATATTGAGGAAATTTATGGTCCCATCTTCAAATCGACTGGAAGGTCTTCCCTACGATCATCAACTGTTCGCATCAACCCACATGGAATAAACAGAAATCATCCTTTTCACTAGCAATCGATACAGTTCCACCTCCCCAGTACAATTTGTTCAAAATACCAACATTGGAATTCCGGATCAGAAGTGCACCTAAACCTACTCGTAATCTCAGTAACAAAAGATAAACCCGTTGGAAATCCAAACATCTTGTAAAATGACATGGTGACAAAATCGGGTTTGTATTTGGAAAGGTCCAGTCGGTTAGTTGGAACGAATGCAGCTGCATCGAGCAAAACAAGCCATTTGTTTCCCTATACTCGATTCAAGGAACAATCTCAACATCATGAAAGTACCCTTCTTGGACCTTTTGAATCCAACTCAATGGATACTTAACACCAGCAAAATTATCTTCTGCAGGGAATGCGAACAAACTGTAAGTGAAATTACGTTCAGTATGTCCAAGAAAGTCCTTTTCATCTTGTTCATGAACATGAACACAAGAATCATCTGTAGGCATCTCCTCCTCATCTACAGAACGGAACGTAGCACCAAATCGGAAAAGCATTCCACGAATTCCTATAACAGAGTTGTGATTCTACAGTGCAACAAATGAAGTTCAAAATACTTCCGTTAGATAATAGAATTTTGAATCCTTACTCCATGGGAACACCTCTCCAACGGTATGTAAAGCACCCGTTGCACCACTCGTAAAGATGACAGAATACTCCAGAGGGGATGCATTAAAAAACTTGAGAATGCGTGTACGCATATTCTCGACCTAGAGTTGATACACGTCGTGTTCTTTTTACTTCATGTTCTGTATTCATACTTGATGGACTTCGACTATGTGCATTCCCATAGAAACCCGATAACCACATGTCACTGCATTTACGAATTTGAGACTCCCTATAAACTCCAGAACCAGTGTAGTCAAGATATACAGATCCTTTCGTTCGTTTCAAATCACTCTGACGGATGGCATCAAGTGTACCATTATAACCATAATCATTTCCAAACCGATCCATAAACTTTTCAAATTCGGGACGACTTATATCCTCATCCACATCATCGTCATCATAGTAAGCAGGAATGTCATCTACATCCATAAAGTATGTTTCAGCATAGAGCAAAACTACTAGGAAGTAGGGAACAAATAAAGAGGTTCTCATTATTTGATTGTGATCATTATTGAAATACAAAACACGCCAATTTTATGAATTTTGGGTTGTTGGGGGTCTGTATTACAAAGTGATAGAGAACATATCAAACAAACCATGAATTGATAGGAATTCCTTCCTTCATAGTCCATCTTATAGATAATCTATTTGCAAATAGATAGAGTAACATCGATTATCTGTCATAGCAAGTTCCATCAACAGAGAAATGTTTGTGTCCCGTTTCTCTATGCAAAGATTCCCTTTGCAAGTCTTATTGAAGCGGGTAAATCTTGTTTCTACGCAACATCTTCCTTGCTTCGTTATCCGACACTTTTCTGAAGGTACTCTGTTTATAAGATCATTTTAACTTCAAAGAAACACAATCTGAAAGGTTGGCTACACGTAGTTATTGGAGAAGTGAAATTCCTGTTCCTGAATATGCTCAAACGTATGTGCGTAAGTTATGTAAACCTTTCAAACATGCTGAAAGAGAGGAGGCGTGGAAAGAGTAGTGATGACAATTGGAATGAATTTCAGGTATTTATCACTTAAACGGAAGCGTGAAGCAAAGAAAGATTTCAACGACTGGGGCAATGAGCCCATTACTACAGAAGTAGGAATGCCTCCTTTGGTATATGATGAACTGACATCTGTTGTACACACAGAATTCCGAATAGCAAAAGAGTAGTATCATTGTTTGAACCTGATTTACAGTTTTGGTATTGTTACACGTATTCTTACAGACCTTCCTCTTCAGTCTTATCAACCTCTTCGATTACTCGATATAGGTTGTGGAAGTGGAAGTGCTTCTTTGTTTGATTTGTTCCTTTATCTTACTAATAGAGCTGCTATTGAAAAGTACCCTTCTGTCAATGAAGTTACCCTAATTGACGGAAGTGAATACATGCTGAAGAATACAGCAGACCTTCTTCAATCCAGTGGTCGGCCCTTCAAAATCACTTCTTATTCATCGCTTCCTTTGTTGCTTCAACATGTTCGAGTATGGTTTTGTTGTTATCCAAAGGCTGAGCCTTCCTATGATTTGATTCTAATGGATCGATTTCTTTCGGACCTACCGTCTAACAAAGCTAGAGCATCCTCCTGTGTGATTGCCTGGGGTATCTTTCTCTCTCCCTCATAACTCTAGAATCCTTAAAACCAGGGGGCACATTAATATTAGCAGAGGATGGTGACCGTTGGGGCTTCCACCTTATACGTTGTGCTCGTTCTTTGCTCATCCGAATGGAAACACCTACAGAGTTGAAAGCAGTGTTTAATAGTATTGAGCCAACTCCAGACATCGAGATACTGGCTCCTTGTCCTCACCTCAAGGAGTGTCCATTGAAGGGAAACAAGAGTCATTGGTGTCACTTTGCCCAACAGTGTGCAGCTGGTCCTACTGCTGTAACTCATTGAACGCACTTTTATTTCTAGGCATACAAATCTCGACGTAAATCTGCTGAAGTGTATTCCTATCTCGCTTTACGCAAACCCATGAATGGTCCAACTGGAGTCCTTCTTGGTTCACGTATCCTTGACACTCCTTTGAAACGTGATAAACACGTGCTTGTTGACGTGTGTACGAAAACAGGTTCAACGGAGAGAATTGTGGTCACAAAAGGAAAAATGAAGGAAGAGAGCGAAAAGTACAGGGCTATTCGAAAAGGTGAATGGGGAGGAATTATTCCGGAATAAGCTGTCGTTTAGTAAGTGTTTATTGGTTATCTTGAAAGAGAAATCTATGTCATCCACCAACTGTTCCATCTCATTTTCTTTTAAACATTCGTTTGCACCATTATTCCAGTCAATATACTCATACAAGCATTTAAAGGTTTCGAAAAATAGGAGGGTTATTTCTTCTTGATAATCAATAACCAATAATAACCACTGTACATTTCATGAGATCTCTATAATCATTTCGAATATCTTGGAGTGTAGAGGTATAACACTATCTTCTCCACCTAAAGGGCAAACTCATTTATTGTTATTGTAAGCTGTCTTAAAGTCAAGTACCTGGTAGACAACTGAATACACCTACATTATTTGAATGAGTTGGACCCTTGATACAGTAGATTTAACTGTTCCTCATGAGTCGTCATATGTAGGGCTTTCCTACTCCTCTAATAGAGTAGACACAATCTACAGATAGTGTTACTAACCCTAATCGTGTAGTTCTGTCAAATTGGAATACTGAGACAGAAATACCTCTTCCGTCGATTTCATGGGAACTAACTGATCAAGAGAGGTCGCCTGTTGTGGAACGACAACCAGAATTCATTTTGAGCGACATGAGCATTTTAGAGAGCAGATCATGTCGTGTCCTTATGCTCGCAGACACTTTTGTGAACTGTAGACAAATCAGTCACAACTTGACATCGTTCTTTAGTGAATGCGGGATTATGTGTTCCTTTGATGTATTTTCTAACGAGACTCTACTTCAGAGAGTAGCTTCATCGTTTCAGTACGATATTATCTTTATTTCAAAAGAACTGGCTGCAAACGTTTCTTTTCGACGTAAATTGCTTGCGGGTTTTAACGCATCAACTCCTGTAGTTCTATATGTGAATAATCGTCGAAACAAAGGGAAGTCGTGTTGGTGATGTTCTCACTCTATAATATTTAGCTATCTTACGTCTTCCATTAACTCCTTGTAATGAGAGAATTCCCTCTGTATCTGGAATTCCAATTATGAGTGAGTTACATTTTCCCTTTTCAATTCTCGATTTGGCTTATAATGTGATGCGAATTGTCTTTCTTCCCGTGTATCTCCAATACAGTATGGACAAAGCAGTTCTTGAGACTAAACGTACATCATGTTATTCTCATCTGATTTGCAGTTCTTTTCATTCAGCAGTGCATGGCCTTGAAATCCATGGGACAGACAACACTTCCCCCTTCTGATAGCTTTGTTGTGTCTATTCCGATGCGATCGTTTCCAGATCCGCAACCACCAAAGTTACCTACAGACGATCACCCAGCTGCTTCCTTCTCTGCAGAACTCGGATTAACTGTTGGTCAGGTCGATGATTCTACATTGGCAATGATCAACCAATTTCCTCTTGCTGACAATTCGTTTCTATCTGATTCATTGTTTCCTTCATTTCAAGGCTATCCAAAGGCCATTCAGAATCTCGAGACTCTCTCTCAAATGGAACATGTTCGTTCTCTGCCTGAGGAAACAGCTCGGTTGTCAGGTGATTTGGGGGTTTTTCCCTCCTATTTTGGGAATGACATTTTGGACATCAGTCAGTTGTCTTTATCCCGGTCTCTTGCTACAACAGGCAATGATGGTTGGTGTGTGTCATGGGAGGAGAAGGAGCCTTTGCCTCTGTCTTTGCCTCTGTCTTGTAGTCCAATAAGTCTGGAAGAGGACATGGGCTGTATGGGTGTTCCAGATCCCATAGGTCCAGATCCAATGGGTCCAATGGGTCCAATGGGTCCAATGGGTCCAGTAGGTTCAATAAATTCAATGGGTCCTATGAGTCCTATGAGCCCAGTTGGTTCAGTGGGGTCCATGGCAATGATGAGTCCTATTGGTTCAGTGGGTCCTCTCGGTGTTATGGATCCTATAGTGGCTGCTAATATGAGCAACTCTGGAGACTTCAACACATTGCTCTCGAGAGATCGTGTGGCTCGACGTCAGAGACTGTTGGAGGAGGTAGAGAAGGAAGAAGTAGAGTTTGTACAGAGTGGACAAGTGATTGACATTACTCAAACTAGTCCTACTGTGATAATGGAATCTGCAGTAACAGGATTGGATCCGGTCTCAAGTGACTCTGATGATTGTGTGACTATCTATCAAGGTGGGAAGAAGCTCGATGTTTATCATTTTGAACCTGAAACAATGATACCTCAACGGATGTCAATGAAACGCCCAGAGGAAACAATGTGGAAAGGTGGCGTTAAATTTAGTTTGGAAGAAAGTGAGTTGAAGAAGTTATGCTCAAAGTTTTATAGTTTGAATCCTCCTGCTAGTGTGATGGAAGATAGTGATCGCTTTAAGCGATGTGAACTAAGTCAACCACCACTTGTTTTGCCTACTGAATTGGAGTTTATTCGAAACAATCAGGAGTCTGGAGAAACGATGATGTTAAGTGCAGCAGGTAGGAGTAGAGAATCAGAGTTAGGAGTAGGTGTTTCAATGAGTGACATTATTTCAACTGGAAAGGAAAGGATCAAGGAGTATCTTTCGACTGTGATGCATACATTATTTGATGAATGTGACTACTATTATCCAGAAATTTCGGATATTCCGTTTCTCAATTTCTTTTCAAATAAGTTGAAGTTGTGTGTTTGTTCAGAATCATGTCGGATGCTAAGAAGAGGCTGCAGGAGGAGGAGTAGTCTGTTTCTCTGGATCTTTGAATATAGTCTATCAAGAAGAATATCAAAGGAAAATGTTGGAATCCTGCTGAATCTTTTAAACAAGGAATCATTGATTGAAATTATCTCAGAAAAGTATTTACCTTCCATCTGCATAATCTAATAGTATCGATATCAGCGATGCACTTTATCAATCAGTTGTCAATAAAACAAATAGTAGTGACGACTGTAGAAACCTATTTGTACGCAAAATACCATTCTCTGCCACGAGTGACGACTTGCGACAAGTATTCGAGCCCTATGGAATGCTGGTAGATTGTACGGTGATTACAGATCGAGAAACTAAAGCTTCTAAGGGATATGCATTTGTCAAATATCGGACAGCAGAAGAGGCATTGAAAGCATTGAACGCAGATATTAGTATAAATAATACTAAGCTAATCGTTTCATTTGCTTGTCAAAATGCCAAACGTAAGGAATCAATGGATGATGAACCGTAGACAGAACTGCACCGGATGGACCTTCAATTCAGGAAAGGAAGCTTGTAGATCGGAAGTTGTTTATTCGAAATGTACCATTTGAAGCAAATGAAGATGATTTGAGGATAGTATTTGATTCCTATGTATGTCTTTTTGCTGAAAGTGATTGCTAGGGACCTATCCAGGAATTGGTTGTTTGTAGAGATCGAAACACAGGCAAATCGAAAGGGTTTGGTTTTATCACTTATGAAACAGATAAAGCAACCTATGCCTGTCTTGAAGAACCCATAAAAAGAGTGATGGTAGTCATGGGATGTAGTAGTGAATAATAGGATCGATCCATTGTTGTAAGTTTAGCAAAAGAAGGTAAAGAGCAAATCAAATCCAAGCAAGAGTTTTCTGGAAATCTCATTCAGGGTCGAACTCCAACTGTCGAAAATACACTAACGCAACCAGTGGTTCCGGAATTGTTCCAGCAGTACTATTCAATGCCATTTTGGGGAATGAATCCTACCTTAATGCCTTATACTGGGATAATGACACAGCAGATGACCCAAGGAACAAATTCGAATCCTAATCAAAATATATAAGGCTTTGTTTGTTGACATCTTGTCAATCTTCACTGTATGTTTGTGTTCAAATGGAGGGAACGTTGTTAAAGGTAAGAATCCTATGGAGTGGTAATTGTTTAGGAAAAGCAGATCATCTGCTGCTTTGATGGCTATCCCATGTGTTCGCAAAACGGATTCATTCAAGGAAAAGATAAATCTGGAGTGATAGAGGTCTTAGAAATCGAAAAGCAACTCTTTCACCGATACATCCCTCCGCCTCCTTCTCATTCCAGTAATCAATTCAGATATACAGCCCCAGATGAGAAGAATTTCCCTTGTTGTCTCTATCCAGAACGATTCGTACTCCTTGGACCGATTGAGGAAGAACGAATCCTTGACCAAAGGTAATAATCGTCCATTAGATCGATTCTAGGTTAATGCGGTTCCGAAAGCAAGCAACTGAAGTCAAAGATCTTGTCAAAGAGATCAAAGCTAAACAGCAAAGGATTGCTGAACTGACAGCCTCTGGAGATTTGACCACTACCTTTCACCTGCATGAGGAACTCAACAAACAATCCAAACTCGCTACGGATATCGCTTGTGAGATTGCTAGAAATACTGAATGCAACACAATTCTACAAAACAGTTTAGAAAGCAAAATGAAAGCAGCTGCTGATATTTCAGAGTATGAACAAGCACAGAACTTGAAGCAAGCGCTAGAAGTGAGTTTCTATGAGAAGTCTCAGCCTTTAGAATTACAACACAACGTCGAAAAGCGTTCAATCCGCGACAACTGGCATTTCTGTGCAGACGGTTATTTCCTTTTGTGACTCCCTGGAATCGGCTTTACAACTTTGTAATTACTTAACAGATTGAAGAGTCTCGTTTCTATAAACGATTTGTGTCATATTTGTTTGTTGGGAGTCTCATTGAATGGGTGACCAAGTGGAAAGTCTCCGAATTCCAGAAAAACCGATGGAATCGGATGGTTCTGTGGTTGTTGCTGTTGACATCGGAAATGAGTTCACCAAAGCTTCGTATTGGAATGCTGATGATGGGTGCTCCAATATCATCCCAATTGATGGGTATGACTCTATTCCAACTGCTATTTCGTATTCTGTTGACTTAGCGTGATATTCTGATATCTAGGGAAACGGTGTTATTGAAATTGGTGATAAAGCAATCAAACAACTCCAAATAGCTCCAAAACAAGTCATTCGACACTTTAGACAATTAGTTGGAGATAATTCATTTCGTGTGGATGCAGCTAATCAGATTCAAAGGAATGAGGTTGTCGAGTTTTCTGATTTCACTGTCTTTTATCGTTTCTTACCTTATGAATAGTGGCACATTATTGCAAACAATGAAAGTATTAAACTTACTATTGAAGAGGTCTTTGTTGATTATATGTTACTCTTACGAGAACGGATTGAAGTATCGTTAGGGAAGCATATCAGCTGTTTCTTTGTGGTTGTTCCTTTAATATCTCCCTTCCTTCAGTCGTTTTTCCAGTCCATCAGCAATTCTCTTTCTATTCCCATCGAGCTCATTACTACAGCTACTTCCATGTGTCTTTCTTATGGATTCTTTGACGATGACGTCAAGAAAACAATTCTGCTTATGGATCTTGGCTGGGACTCTGTTCGACTTCAAGTTGTATTCAATAATGGAAATCAATACCGAATGGGACCGAAAACGACACTTCCTTCTGTCTGTGGTAAATCTCTGTCAGAAGAAATCACTACTACCATTGAGAATCAAATAGTATGCACAGTAGTTATTTGATTATCATAGTCCGAAGAATTACGACCCATCGTCCATGAGAACTATGGATTCCGGAATAAGCTGAATCTGAATGTATGGAATGCATTGAATCGAAATAAGAAAATTCTGGAAATCCAGAAACAGGAAAAGAAACATCGTGTTAATGATCGTGAGATTAGTCTTGCTGTGAGTTCGACTTGTTTTGTTCATATTGTAAATCGTCAGATCCAGAAGTAGACTTGATTTGTGGATGTTAAGTAGGATGAATGAGAGTCTCCAGCAGTTCTTCACCTCCAATGATCTTAATGTGGAATCTTTTGATGATGTTTTAATTGCTGGAGGTGTGGCGAATTGTAATCTTGTTTATGAGTACTTACAGAAGACGTTCCCAAATACAGTCCTTTTTTTGTCATGTTTTCATTTTGTAGTATTTTCCAGAATTACTCACTATTTATAATCCAAACAATAATGCAAATGAAACTGTATTGGTAAATGGAGCTGCTATTCAGTGTGCTTGTTGGATGGGTGTATCACCATCGGAGTTACAATCATTGCTTTTCATTGATTTACTTCCACATAATATTTGTATCCAGACAGATAAAGGTTATGAAGTTGTAATACCGAAAGGAGTTTCGATCCCAACGCGAAAGACTATTGAAGTGGAATTGGAGGAAGAAAATCAGAAGAATTTGTCTCTTTCCGTATTTCGAAGCAAGGATAGTGAATACATTGTGAGTGAAAGTATTGAAGATCATGTCTAGAAGCTTGGTGAGTTTGATTTCTTGTTGAATAACCTCGATGTTCAGAATCCTAGTTCTGTAGAAGTTTATTGATGGACTTACTCTTAGGTAGGTGTAACATTGATCATTCACGAAAATGGTCGTATTTCTGCTACCTGTTCTGGTTCCTATGAACCTGAAGTGAATACACAAAAGTAATCTCATATTATTTTGTTAAATGTAGTATTCTCATCCTTCTTCTCGCTTTGGTGATTCTCATTATCGCATATTTCTTTTTGAAGATCTATTTTCGTGATACTCGAATCCGTTTAGGAGCGAATCCTATTTACTTGTTTTTCTCTCTTTATTACAAACAATCGCATTACTCCATTTCCTCCAAATAATCCTTGATTTCCTCTGGAGATAGAATGTGAATCTTATGGTCTGTATCGTTCGATACATATGCAACTTGAATGTTTCGTTCATTCATCTCTCCTTCGAAATTCTCCTTTAATGCTAGCATTGCTGTATGAATTGCATCTTCCAACTCCATATCATCATTCCATCTCTAACGATAACATCATTCACACATTCTCACTTTCTCGAGGAATGACTTTCCACTTATGTAATTCTTACCAATTGCAGTAGCATACCAAGAGAAATAGGCTCCAGAAGGATCAACTTGATACAGACGAGGTTTGTCTTCATCATATCCTATAACAAGCAAGGAGATTCCAAAAGGACGGACACCTCCAGATTGTGTATATTCCTGCATAATCGAAGCAATCTCTTGGACGAGAAGTGTACAAGGGATTTGTTCCTATCGATTACATCACATCCATTTTAGAAACATGATAAGTTGCAAAATATGTATTCGCCTTCTTTTGAGCCTTCTTCGTGATTATACGGAAATCGGGACCCATTCCAGAATATACGGCACCTATATGTTATGTTACCAAGTGAGAGAACTACCGATATTATCAGAAAGGGGAACGATCTTCTGAATCGATTCTTCTTCAATCAAAACAGTTGGGACCTTTCTTTCTGTGGCAATGACAGCTCCATTTGTAGCTATATATCAGAGATTTGTTATTAACAAACCTGCCACACCAACGGACATCTTCCCCTGATTGACAGCATTCAATGCATATTCAATTTGAAGCAGTTTTCCCGAGGGACTGAATGTAGTGAGAGAGAAAGAATAGGAATGATCCATACTATCAAAAAAGACAATGAAGTTTTGGAGTAGTTGAGCGAAGGATACTTTCATTTTATTTACAGTATTGTTTTTGGAATCATAGTGAATGGGTTATGAGAATGAAGGTTGTGTGCGGAGAAATGATCATCAATAGTGACTATTCAAGATCCACTTCCAATAGCCATAAACTGGAAATTCAAATGATTCAGCATGATATAGAAGTAGAATGACTTTGCAGATGATGAAGTATCTTCAGTCTAACTTGATATTCCTATCAATCACTATCTATAACATAGAAAAGTGCATTCAACTAGACAAGAGAAACATGTAGAGAGTTGAATGGAATCGGTTGTTCCAAGAAAGACATTACACAACTATTTTGTCGTAAGCTGATCGAATAAGGACGATAAGGCAGTGTTTGGAGCAATATCTTCTTTCTTCTTCATAGCCCGCAACTCTTCTTCCTTCTTTTTCTTGTTTTGTATCCTTTCTCGCTTTTCTTCTTGTTGCTTGTGGCACTTCATCAGTTCATCCAAAAACACTATCACATAGTTGAAAAAGTCCTCCGACTTCTGTTTCGGCTCTTGACAGAAATACGCCAGTAATCCGCTAAATGATTCTCTAGCATCCTCAACAGTCCCATGGAGTTTGGAAATCGTAGACTGAGCAGTGGATGCAAACTCCTCCAGCTCATGTATTGAATCTTCCACATCTTTCTTTTCTTCCCCTATCAAACGACCACTATCCAGTAAGTTCTGACTACTCTTCAGTTCATCCGTCACTGCTTTCAGTTGTTTACTTAAATCATCCTCTTCTTGTCGAATACCATCAAAAGACTCATGCGCAGCTGCAGACAAGTCAGTCAATTCATCATAAACACTGAACACATCAGGAAGCTTTACAGACAAGATCTTCTCTAAATACACTAGCAAGGAGGTCTTCTTATCATATCCCTTGGTTCCACTCAGAGCAGCAAAGGAGTCAAATGAAATACCTTTGACAACCTTGATGCGATTCGCCTCTTCATCTGCATTATTCAATACATTTCCCAACATCAACACCGATTCTAAGAGGAGAGCAAACTTGGAACTCGTCTGCAGTTGATTGCATGCACTCTTGATCAATGAAGAACGCTTCAAAAGATCTGATACTCGAGAATCCATTGTCATCTTCAAGACTAGACAATCCAGTTTCCGAGATACATTGGGAAGTTTCAGCATTTCTACCACAAATCGTTCCGACTAGACATCATTCATATTTCTTATGCATACCGGAGCTAACTGGTTTTCAGGCCCATTGAATGCTTTGGCAGCTTGAATATCCTCAGCTGTAGGAAGAGCGACACGGAGAGATTCAACTGTTTCGAGAACAATTCCCGCAAGTTCAGGTTTCATCAGTAACAACGCCTTTCGAAGAGTTGCATAGTCTGCCTTGACTTTGCTGAGAGCGATACCAATGTTAGTACTTCTCTTACCATCCAAAAACGAGATCTACAATCAGAAAAATGACAGAAAACATACGAGCTTCGGTTTCGTTTCTTTCACGACAGGCTTCTCTTCAACCTTCTTGTTTTCATCTGGATTTACGACGAAAACAGTTTCGAAATCTGTCATCATAGCCTCATCCTCCTGCAAAACCGTGAGCATTTTCAGTTTTCCCCAATACGTTTCTTCAAGCTAGGTATCAAACTATGAATACACCATCACCTTCACATCCTTAAAGTCCACCGTGTGCCAATGGAGCTTCTTTCGTACAGTTCGTCGTTTCTTTGTTGCTGATCCGCGCTTTCCATCCTCAACAGACCAATCGCTGAATGGATCCAAATCGAGAATCTAGGTCTTAAAGGAGGATGATTTGTACCTTTGGGTCCAGACCATCTTGCTTCATCATTGCCTTCACTGTTTCCTTTGAACGCTTTTGCTTTAACAGCGCGAAATATTTTCCGTACACTGGATGTTCACATAATCGTACAATACTTCCCTAAGGCTAATCAGTTTCTCATTCTCTTACGCTTCCTTTCACCTCAAGGAGTTCATTTGGATCGTGATCAAGAATGGCTGTATCTTTATTATCCTTTCGCATGATTCTCTCCACTTGAACGCGTGGAAGTCCTCGCTTTAACATAGTAAAGTATTTTTCGAAGTCAGGATGTTCAGAAAGAGGTACTTTGCGAATCTTGGGAACTGGCTTGGGAATTGGTGTTGATAATTGTTCTGACTTCTTTATCTCAAGTTCAACGAGTTCTTCGGGATCCTTATCAAGTATTGAAGTATCAACACCATCTTTCATCATTGCATGACGAACTGATACTTCAGGAAGTCCTCGTTTTAACATAGTGAAATACTTAGAATACAAAGGATGTTCTTTCAAAGGAACTCTCTTCACTGAAGACACTTCTTTAGATTCTTCGATCTCTATCAATTCTTCAGGATCTTTGTCAAGTATAGAAGTATCAATACCATCTTTCATCATTGCATGACGAACTGATACTTCAGGAAGACCTCGCTTCAGCATCAAGAAATACTTAGAATACAAAGGATGTTCTTTCAAAGGAACTCTCTTCCCCGATGACACAGCCTCTTCTTTCTTCTCTTCCTCAATTCTGGGTTCTGCTGTTGCACTCATAGTATAACCTGGAGGAGCAGCAACCAACTCATCTGGTTTATCAATCAAATCCGGATCCTTTCCTTCCTTGGTCATACAGTGACGCACAGCAGGAAGAGGAATACCTCTCTTCAACATAGTAAAGTATTTCACAAACTCAGGATGCTCACAGCGTTTTATCATTATGCTACTACTAGTCGAAGGAACAGATTCTGTAGCGTCCAACGGATGCTCTATAACAGGTACACTTTCACTTGGAAGATCCAACAAATCATCTGGTTGATGAAGAAACTTTGCATCCACACCATCCTTGATCATACACTTCTCAATGGTTTCTTCAGGAATATTTCGTTTCAGCATCAAAAAATACTTTCGGAATTGAGGATGCTCGCTTCTCTTCACTTTTACTGGACTACCAGATACGGGAGTTTGTAATTCCTTCACCTGCTGAGAAGCAAGATCAGAACGAACAAAAGAGATCGAGTAATCCTCCAATAACACCATATCATTAGGATTCTTATCTAACATTTCTGCAACTAATCCCTCAGCCTGCATATCGGTTTGAATTGTATCCTTTGACTCTCCTGCTGCTAATCTATCGAAGTATGTCTTTAACTGAGGATGATCTGCGATTCTCACAACTTCTTTTCCACCGATTACTGACACTTTGTTAACAGGTATCAGTGAGGGCTGCTGAGCAGCTGACTGAAGCATGGTCCGTAAGAGGAAAAGAGGGACAGGACACACCACATTCATCTCAGTAGCATGACGATTCGCCATTATCTGTTTCACTACCTCATCCACAAATACCTCTCCAGCATCCTGATTACTTTGTACATTCAATAAGGAGCGAAGAAATGCAGATAACTTTGTGGCTTTGATATGACGATTCCTCATTCCAGTCACACTTGAAGGCATCATATGTTGTTCTGCATCCACCTCATCACCTGAAGAAATAGAGTCTGTATCTGAATATATTGGAACCAGATCTGGATCAAGATAAGGCGTAGTGACTTTCACCGGCTCTTGTTTCTGAAGATTGTGAACCATCGCAGCATACTCCAAAGAACCAACAAGAACACCACCATGAGACAAATCTGTTCCAGCTGGCTTACGGATCAACGGGGAGATGGGAGGAGAAGGTGCTAGAACAGGAATAGAATCGCGTCGTTGCGAAGAGTCAGCATTTTCTGGTGATGACTCGAGGACTAGTGGAAAAGATGGCTTGAGTTCTGGAGTTGTTGGAGGACGAAGACGAGGAGACAAAAGCGGTGAACCAGGCCTTGTTGATGATCGTGAATGGGAAGTAACAGATGCTTCTTTGGTATCACGACAAGATGGACATAACCAATTCTTGAAATGTTCATTCATCTACACATGAAAGAACCTATTTGTTCCTACATAAGCTTCACGCTTCCTTCGTTCAACAGGTACATAGTCTGTATAGGGAATCTGAGGTAGACCAAGACAACGAGTGTGATATTTCTTATTACATCGAGTACACTCAACCAACTGATGCTTCTCACTTGCCTTATCTTGCATACAAATAGCACAGACATCTTTCAGATCTGCTTCCTCCAAATCTTCCATAGAAATATCCATATCACCTGCTAGATCCAAAGGAAGTTGTGCAACCATCGTTGCACTCATATCCACATTCACTAGGTTACTAATGTCCACATTCTCCATATCTTCAGGTCGCAGTTTATCAATATTCAATGAAGCAATAGTCGTACTTCCTCTGATAACTTGACTTGTATCGACTGATGACCTGCGCTGATTAGCTCTTGAGGTAATAAACCTCCTGTCAATTGAAGGAGCACCGAACAGATTTTCAGTAGGTTTGGGTTGAGGAGTTATCTCGAGATCCTCTTTTGAGGGAGATCCAGGAATCATCTTGGCAATAGGTTCTGCCAGAACACCTAGGATTAATACATTCACAAATTCCAACTTGGACGAAGATAAACAAACGTCTTCAATGGGTTGAGAATATCCGATCGAATCAGAAGAGATGCTTTGCTTGTGTCATTCACAGATAGTTGGAGAGCCAGCTTCACAACATTCTCGTCAATAGAAGCATTTTGAAGCTTCTTAAATTGACCTCCATTCACTACCACACTGTGGTGTTGAACGAGATCCTGTAAGCCCTGCTCACGGGCCTTTTCATCGCGGAGGAAGAAAGACACATCTTGAAACATCATACTTTGATTATCACACTCTTTCATCTTATAATTCAGTTGGATATTCTC
>JABLTK010129808.1_pt1 | contig 16913 bp, 14 predicted proteins | sample 7160131 | NCBI WGS metagenome assembly JABLTK01 (sample SAMN14651221, study PRJNA627086) | human gut metagenome | isolation source: feces | host: Homo sapiens
AAGCAAGCAAGCAAGCAAGCAAGCAAGCAAGCAAGCAAGCCTTTATTATAAATAAAGGCTTGCTTCTACCGGAACAGATTGTTTCCGGTAGAAGCTTTTTTTTCAAATCTTTCCTTTCCGGCAAAATTGTTTTGCATTACAGGGGAGAGAGTTGCATTTTTGTTTTTCCGGCAGATCAGAGTAGTTGTGCACTCTCATCTTCCATTTATTTTACAAACAGCCTCGAATTTCGTATAAACGCTGAAATTCGAGGCTGTTTGCGCTTCGCGTAAAAGACAGAAAGAGACAGGCAGAGAAAAGCCGTTCTCTTAAGGGGGAGTTTCATTCGCCAGACCAAGATGGCCGGCGATGAAATTTCCTTGATCCGGCAATGACCGGATCACTCTTCAAGGAAAAACAGATTTTTCTTGAGGAGTGCCGGAGGTGTATTCAAAAAATGGGATTTGAGCGAAAAAAAATCATTATAAATGAATCTGAAAGCTCCTTATGGTGTCCTATATACACAATGGCACGCCATGAAATGAAGCTGTATCGGTATTTTGAGGAGAACGGGATTCCCGCGTATCTGCCAGTCGTTCCGGATGTAAAGATTCATAATGTCTCTTACAAGGACAAATCATTCCGATATGAGAATGAAGTTTTGCGTCCGATGCTGAAATCCTACGTGTTCGCACAAATGACCGATGCACAGAAACGCGCTGTCTGGCGGACAAAATCCGTTTGCGGGGTATTGAATGTCACCCGGGAGCAGCAATCGGCATTTATCGGGGAATTGCGGGGACTGCAGGTGATGGAGGAGCTGGCGCTCACGCACAAGGTGCAGTACAAGAAAGAGATTGAGGTCAATGACCGCTTCATGATCGAGTCGCCGCGTCAGTTTGAGGGAACCTTTGGTTATCTGGTCGAAAGACGGAAACGGTTTCTCTGGGTAGTCAAACTCGAAATTTTCGGCGGATTCATCTCCGCGGAAATTGATCCGAGGGAATACAAGTTCAGTAAGATTTGACCCTGTTTCCCGACAGAGTATTGAAATTTATGGTTATGAAAGCGACATCATCCAAAGCATCCATTTACAGTGTGATCGGAGCGGATACCTATCTTGGCGCTCACATGCTGAAGCATTTACGGCAGACAGGACAAAGAGTCATCGGCATTGCGCACGATGAAACGTTCCATTACAATGCAGAACCGGTCAACACCGTTAATTCAGATAAGATCCCGGAAGATACTCCAGCCGTTGATGCCGAATGGATTGTGATTTGCATTGATCCGGATATGGGATTTGAAAAATATACACGAAAAATGAAAAAATTGCTGGATGGCCTGACGGAGCATGGTTTTGCCGGTGACATCTGCTTTCTATCTTCCGCGTCAATATGTATGGCTGAGATGGGAGAACCGATATCGGAGCATGCCACGGTCTATCCGCGCAACGAACAGGGCTTGGCTCTGGCGACCGGCGAAAACCTGTTGAAGGTTTTCGCCTGCGGTAAAAAGGGATATGCCGTTCCGCATATTATGCGCTTCGGCGTTCCTTACGGGAATGAAATCGGAGTGAAAAATCCACCATGCTTTGTAAACCGGATGATTGCAGACGCAGAGAAAAAATCTCCTTTGAGAATTCCTTTGGGCGGAAATGCAAAACGTTCTCTGACGCATATTTCCGATCTATGTGATTCGGTAATCGAACTGATGGCTTCCGGCAGTTGTCCTCCGCTGGTAAACATCCCCGGCGAGGTAAAGACGATCCACGAGGCGGGCTCGGCGATATCTGCCAGATACCGCGTCGTTTTTTCCGCATGCGGCCTCAGCGGATATGATGATCCGGATTATTTTGCCGGGGATCAGCATCTCTCGGAAAAACTGTTCCGCGAAACCGTAAAATACACTCCGGCATATACTTTCGAACACTGGCTGGATCAGATGCATCCCCTGTAAAGCTTCAGGGGGCATACAGGAAATAAATTGATTTCAGCGGGTTTTGTATTTTCTGCGGCAGCGTCAATATCAAATTTTCAATATCCGGTATGAAAGATTTCAAGATGTGGAACCATCTGCTTCGGTAACAACAAAAACAGTATTTTGAATCATTTGAATACATTGGGGAAACACTATACATGAAAAAGGCATTGATCACCGGAATTACCGGTCAAGACGGCAGTTATCTTGCGGAACTGCTGTTAAGCAAAGGGTATGAGGTTCACGGCATGATCCGCCGTGCCAGCACATTCAATACCAGCCGCATTGACCATTTGTACAAGGACCCGCATCATAAAGATGTCCGATTATTTTTACATTATGGAGACCTGACAGATTCCAGCAACCTCAATCGTATGATTGAAAAAATCAACCCGTGTGAAATCTACAATCTCGGAGCACAGAGCCATGTGCAGGTTTCATTTGAAGTGCCGGAATATTCCGCCGATGCCGATGCATTGGGCGTACTGCGGATTCTGGATGCAATCAAGGAGACCGGTGTCAATGCGCGATTCTATCAGGCATCCACCTCCGAACTTTTTGGCAAAGTACAGGAAGTGCCGCAGAGCGAAAACACTCCGTTCTACCCGCGCAGCCCCTACGCCGTCGCCAAGCAGTATGGCTTCTGGATCACAAAGAACTACCGGGAAGCCTATGGACTCCATGCCTCGAACGGTATTCTTTTCAACCACGAGTCCCCGCGGCGCGGCGAAACCTTTGTCACACGCAAAATCACGATGGCAGTCGCCCGCATTCACCGTGGCTTGCAGGACTGCTTCTATATGGGTAACATTAACGCCCGTCGCGACTGGGGCTATGCTAAAGATTATGTCAAAATGATGTGGATGATGCTCCAGCAGCCAATGCCGGACGATTATGTCATTGCCACCGGGGAAATGCACACCGTCCGCGAATTCATCGAAGAATCCTTCGCCTGCATCGGACGTCCGATTGAATGGCGCGGCAAGGGAATGGATGAAGTCGGCATCGACATGACAACCGGAAAAACCGTAATACGGATTGATCCCCGTTATTTCCGACCGGCAGAAGTGGAGCAACTGCTGGGGAATCCGGCCAAAGCGAAAGCCATGCTCAACTGGGAACCGGAAGTAAAATTTCATGAGTTGGTAAAAATCATGACTGAAGGGGATCTGAGGCTTTTGGACAATCCGAATTATGAGATTGGCTTCTGAACAATGATCGAAAAAAATGCGAAAATTTTTATTTGCGGCCACCGCGGTATGGTAGGCAGTGCCTGTGTACGCAAGTTTGAACGCGAGGGTTACACCGGGATTCTTAAGCGGACGCATGCGGAATTAGACTTGCGGAATCAGACGGCAGTCAAATATTTCTTCGATGCGGAAAAGCCGGACTATGTGGTTCTGGCAGGTGCGAAAGTAGGCGGCATTATGGCCAATAAAACGCACTGTGCGGAATTCCTTCTGGAAAATCTGGAAATCCAGAACAATGTCATTATGCAAAGTTTTCAGCACAATGTGAAAAAATTTTGTTTCCTCGGTTCCAGCTGCATTTATCCCCGTCAGGCTCCTCAGCCCATCAAGGAGGAATATCTGCTGACAGGGCCCCTGGAAACTACGAATGAAGGTTATGCTCTCGCCAAGATCTCCGGTTATAAACTTTGCCTGTATCTCAGCCTGCAGTATGGCTGGAACACAGTCAGTCTGATGCCGTGCAATCTGTACGGCACCAATGACACTTACGACCTGGTAAACGGACATGTATTTCCGGCTTTCGTGCGGCGTTTCGTGGAAGCTGCGCGCGAAAACCGTCCGGAGGAAGTGCTTTGGGGCACAGGGAAACCGCTTCGCGAATTTCTGCATGTGGACGATGTAGCAAATGCGGTATATTACTTCATGCAGAACCATAATGAACCGGAAATCATCAATGTCGGTTATGGAACCGACATCACGATCAGAGAATTGGCGGAAAAGATCGCCGCCGCTGCAGGATTCAAAGGTAAAATCAACTGGGATGCCTCCAAGCCGGATGGCATGTACCGTAAACTGATGGACAGTTCCAAAGCCCGTGCACTCGGCTGGAGGCCGCAGATCACGCTGGATGAAGGCATCATCAGGACCGTTGCGGAGTATCAGAAGCTTTCATAAAAATATTCTGAAACAGCTTGCTTATGAGATCGGAAGAAATGTTATTCAATTTTGTGCAGAGTATAATTATTTTTCATGTTATTTAACAGAAAACTTATTTTGAAAAATACATTGATGCTGTACTCGCGGCAGATCATTGTAATGCTTCTCCAGTTAATTTCGGTGAGACTGCTTTTAAACGTTCTTGGTGTTGAGGATTATGGAATATATAATGTAGTCTCCGGCATAGTATTGCTTCTCAGTTTTCTGACCGGTGCAATGGCATCGGCAACGCAGCGTTTTTTTTCTTTTGCATTAGGAAAACAGGACAACGTTCTTCTGAACAAGATGTTCGGGACAAATCTGGCGGTATATAGTGCCATTGCCGTAATCTCACTGCTTCTTTTTGAAAGCGCAGGTCTATGGTTTGTCCATAACCGTTTGAATATTGCACCGGAGAAGATCGAAACAGTAAAGATTCTTTATCAATTTTCTATTTTGAGTTTCTTTGCTTCAATGATCTCATCCCCTTATATTGCGATCATGATCGCTCATGAGGAAATGAATATCTATGCAGGGATTTCCATTTTAGAGGCATTCCTGAAAATAGGATCAGTCTTTCTGCTTTTTGTGCTTCCATACAACAAGTTGTTTCTTTATGGTTTGCTGATGACGTTCTCTGCGGCACTCATCGCAGGTCTGTATTGTGCTGTCTGTACAATAAGATATAAGGAATGCTCCATTCGGAAGTGCCGTTTTGAATGGTCGTTTTTGAAAGAAATCATAGATTTTACCGGCTGGAGCCTTTTTGGAGCATTATCCACAGTAATCCGGTTTCAGGCGATTACAATTCTGATAAATCAGTTCTTCAGCCCGGTGACGGTTGCAGCACGTACAGTGGCGCTTAGTGTTTCATCCTCACTGAATTCCTTTACATCGAACTTCAGTACAGGACTTTATCCGCCAATCGTTAAGACATGGGCTGCCGGAGAAAAGGAGGAAATGTATCAACTTGTTTATACGGGCTGCAAGATAACATTTTTCCTGAACTGGATCTTTACCCTGCCATGTCTTCTGGAAATTGATGTCATTCTGAAACTCTGGCTGAAAAATCCGCCTTCAGATGCCGGGCTATTTACAAGACTGGCGCTCATGGAGACGATTGTCCTATCAGTCAGCTGGCCTCTGATGACAGCAGCAAGAGCTGCCGGGAATATGAGAAAATATGAATTGCCGCTCGGAATCATACAAATCCTGATTCTGCCTGTTTCCTGGGGAATCTTGTTACTGGGAGGAGCAGCCTGGACAACATTGGCGGTAGCAATTTTTGCTAATATTGCCATGTTTTTCGTACGTCTGATTGTTGTGGCTCAGATGACAGGATTGTCCATGCAGGCATTTTTCAGTAAAACGCTCAAACCGGTTTTCTATACGGTTGCACCATCCCTCATTCTGCTGTTGACAATCCGGTATTTTCTGCCGGATACACTGCTGATGTCAGGGATATTTTTTCTGGGAAGTTTTATTCTGATTGCCAGTGCCATTTTTTATTGCGGTCTTCTGAAAGAAGAAAGAGAGAAAATCATTTCAATTATACGTAACCGTTTCCACCGGATACTGAATCATAAAGAAAATATTACATGAATATTTTACTGCCAGTGCACAAAAAATAGAAAAGAAAAAAAGGAGAAAGAATGAAGCAAATATTACAAAGTTTCAAAAGGTTCATCAAAAGAACGTTAAGACGTTTTAAAAAACAGGTTCCCGTATATATTCCGGTTTTGCAGACTGATCTTTTAAATGGGCATACAGCACTAATCACCGGTGGAACCAGCGGAATAGGTTTTGCCATTGCAAAAAGTTTTCTGAGCAGTGGAGCTACAGTTGTCATTACCGGACGGAATATTGAACGGGTCAGAAATATATGTAATGAATTAATAAGTATCAATGCCGGAAATTATGCAGAAAAAGTTTATGGCATTGAAATGGATATCTCAAAAACTCAGGAAATAGAAAAAAAACTCAGGGAAGCACTTTCTTTACTGAAAGGGAAAAAAATAGATATTCTTGTAAATAATGCAGGCATATTACAAGGTGGTGCTTTTGGAAGTGTATCTGAAAATGATTATAATATGACGCTGGACACCAATCTGAAAGGCATATATTTTCTTTCGCAAATTATGGCGAACTATATGAAAACAAATAAAATCCCCGGAAATATTCTGAATATAGCGTCATCGTCAAGCTTACGTCCCGCTATTTCGCCTTATACCATTACAAAATGGGGAATTCGCGGTTTCACCCTTGGTTTGGCAAAAGCATTGATTCCTTATGGAATCGTGGTAAATGGACTTGCTCCGGGTCCCACTGCAACTCCGCTTCTTGTAAAAGATGGATATAATGGTATAGAACATGCCCCTTCCCTTCCTGCCGGACGATATGTGACTGCGGAAGAAATTGCAAACATGGCAGTTATTCTGGTCAGTAGCTGCGGAAAAATGATCATTGGTGATATCATCTACATGACAGGAGGAGCAGGCACCATCACTGTGGATGATGTTCCGTATACATTTTAGACGCACAGCCAGCCTGTTCAAACCAAGCGTATTTGCTTGAAGACACTACAAATCCAAGAGAAGGGAACAGAAATATGCTTCAGCATTACACCGATGAGCGCAATATACAGATTGTTATTTCTTTGCTGAAAGCTCATGGAATCAAACGCGTTGTTGCATCTCCCGGCACTACTAATTTATCTTTTGTCGCCAGCATTCAGCAGGATTCTTTTTTTGAGATTTATTCTGCTGCTGATGAACGTTCTGCCGCCTATATCGCCTGCGGAATGGCGGCAGAATCCGGAGAAGCAGTGGTTTTATCCTGTACGGGAGCCACAGCCAGCCGTAATTATATGCCGGCACTGACAGAGGCTTATTACCGGAATCTTCCGGTTCTGGCGATAACATCTGCGCAGCATTCCGGGCGAATCGGAGCATTGATTCCACAGGTCATAGATCGTTTTTCCCAGCCTAACGATCTTGTAAAATTAAGTGTTCATCTCCCGACAATCACCACACAGGAAGATGAATGGAATACGATTGTCAAAGCCAACACAGCCATATTGGAGTTGTTTCATCATGGCACAGGTCCGGTCCATATCAATCTTGCCACAGTTTACAGCCAGGTTTATTCTGTAAAAGAATTGCCCCCGGTCCGCAAGATCAGCAGAATTATGCGGGGAGACACTTTCCCGGAATTGCCAGACTGCAGGATCGGAATTTTTGTCGGTGCGCATATTCCGTGGCCTGAAGATCTGACAAAGGCAGTCAATGCTTTTTGCAAAGCGTATGATGCAGCCGTATTCTGCGATCATACCAGCAATTACGAAGGAGAGTATCGTGTGGATTTTTCTCTGGCTTGCTACCAAAGCTCCGGCTGGAAAGATCTTCTGCCGGACCTGCTGATCCATATCGGGCAGGTTTCCGGAGACTATCCATCATATAAAGTCGGGGAGACGGATCAGACACAAGCGGTCTGGCGCGTTTCGCCAGATGGGAAAATCGCAGATACATTCCGTAAAATGACTTATATGTTTGAGATGGATGAATATTCTTTCTTCCAATATTATTCGGCAAAAGCTCCAGGAAAGCGAGGCTCCGGCTCATACGCTGCGGATTGCCGGGATCTGGTATCCGGACTCCTTGCCTCTTTGCCCGATCTTCCTTTTTCCAATATATGGATCGCTTCGCAAACAGCCTCCAGCCTGCCAACGAATTGCGCAGTTCATCTGGGAATCTTGAATTCCCTCCGTTCCTGGAACCTGTTTCCGTTCCCAAAAGGAATTCACGGCTATTCCAATACGGGCGGATTCGGGATTGACGGCTGCGTCTCATCCTGCCTCGGCGGATCACTCGTACAGCAGACCAAGATTCATTTTCTTATTTTGGGAGATCTCGCATTTTTTTATGATATGAATGCATTAGGCAATCGCCATGTCGGCAGAAACATCAGGATTCTGTTGGTAAATAATGGAAAAGGAACAGAATTCCGCAACTTCAATCATCCCGCTTCGGCTTTTGATCTGGATGCAGACTGCTTCATGGCAGCCGGCGGACACTATGGGAACAAATCATCCACTCTGGTCCGGCATTACGCGGAAGATTTGGGTTTTAAATACTACTGTGCATCAACGAAAGAGGAGTATTTGAAAGTTAAAGATGAATTTTTCCAATCGGAATCAGCCGCATTCCCGATGCTGCTGGAAGTCTTTACGGACAGTCAGGACGAAAGCAAAGCTCTGCAAATGGCATTAAGCCTGAGAAATGATTTGAAGAAAACAGTCAAGGATGCCGTAAAAGCAACTCTGGGCAAAAATGCAACAAGAATCCTGAAAGAGGCATTACAGAGAAAAAATGGATATTTACAATAAAAAACTCTTATTCGTCATGATGTATTCCTCTGACTATGGAGGAAGTCTTATTCCCTCCTGGAAATATTATGCGAACATGCTTGCCCGGAGATTCAAGATTGAAACCGGCTGGGTTTTTCCATACCAGCAGGAGAAAGATTGGATTCGTCAACTGAAAAATGATTATCCGGTTTATTTCATACCGCTTCCCACTGGAAAAAAAGTGGTAACGGAATTAGGAAAAATCATTTCGCAGTTTCAGCCGGATATCATTCATACACATTTTGAACAATATGATATCTCTGTGGCAAAAGCGGTTAAACGGTTTGGCTCAAACATTAAAATGGTATGGCATATTCATGACTACATGGATTTTTCAGTGAAGGGGCGGACATATCCTTTGCTGCGTTATATCAGGCGGCGTGTTTTATATGCTTTGCGATACCATATCTATGGAAAAAATGTCTGGTTTGTTCCTGTCAGCCTTGAGATGGCTCATTTCGTCAACCACTTCAGACATCACCTTTTCACTGCACCGGAAGAATATATTCCTGAAAAAACGAATGCAGCTCTTGAAAGGATCACACCGCTTTTAAATGCTTTATTCTTACCGCGTTTAGGTGACTTGCCGCAGCGGAAAAAGAAACGGAGTTCCCCTCTTTTCCATTTTTTGAGTTTTGGCACAAATTTTTATGGAAAAGGAATAGATACATTGCTTGCCGCAGGCAAGTTGCTTTCAAATAAAAAATATAAATTCCAAATTATTATCACTCGCGGAAATAATTTGGAAAAGTCCGTGCAATCCTATTTTGCGGGGGAATTGCCTTCCTGGGTAAAGATTGTACCGCAAACCGATCAGGTCAGGGATTTGTTTCTCAATGCTGACTGTTATATTTCCACCTCCCGGGGCGAAACCATGTGTTTTGCAATTGCGGAAGCGGAAATGTTTCTTCTGCCCGTCATACAGAATAACATCGGTGGGACTCTCTGGAATGCGGATATGCCTTCGGTTTCTCTTTTTCCGTGCGGCAATGTCACCAGATTAGCGGAACTGATGGAACAGGCTATGACGGCGGATGAGGAAGAACTCAGCGAAAAAACCTTACAGACAAGAGAAAGATTACAGAAGCTTCTGGATCTTGACTGCTGGTGCGAAAGATTAGTCGAAATCTATAAGAGCTTATAATTATGAAAATAGGAATTCTGACGTTTCATAACGGGACAAACTACGGGGGTTTTCTCCAGTGTTTTGCAATGTACCGCTTTCTGAAAGATATCGGGCACAATGTTTCCGTGATCGACTTTTCCAGCACACAGCGGCGCTCTTTTCTAAAGCAGAATTTCGACCGTATCCTTTCCGTTTCTTCCATATCTGATATAACGGATATTTTTTATGCTTTCCTCAAAAAACGCCCCCCTGCCAAATTGACAATGACAGAGGAAGAACAGGAACAGGCGGCTCTGTTATTTTCACAGGCAAGAAAAAACAGCCTGCATCTGACCGGGGCGGTAACAGAAACGACAATCGGAGTCATTGCAAAGCAATTTGACGCCATCATCATCGGCAGTGATCAGGTTTGGGCTGATATTCATGAAAAGCAAGCGGTCTATCTGGGAGAATGGCGTCCGGCGTTTTCAGGAAGACTATTGGCATACGCGGCCTGCTCTCCTCTGAAAAAGATTCAACGGCCATACCTGAAACGGAACAGGAAACTGCTTGCCGGGTTTGCGGGGATTTCAGTTCGGGATCAGCATACCGCTGATATTTTTGAAAACGCATACAACGTCCGGTATCCTGTCGTTGCTGATCCTACGCTTCTTTTCCGCAAATGGGATGAGGTTGCAGAACCGGTCAGGAGAAATGAAAAATATATTTTGTTTTACATAATCCGTCAGGAGCTTGAAGGGACGCTGGCGAATGCCGCGGCAAGATTGAAAAAATTGTATCCGGACTGCCGGATTCTTACTGTTCTGACTACAGAGACAAAGCTTGATCGAAACGCGGCATACATTGATGAATTTGTGATCCCGAATCCATTCCAATGGGTCTCACTGATCCGCCATGCCGCATGTGTCCTTACGGATTCTTATCATTGTGCATTATTCTCACTGCAGTTCAGTGTTCCGTTTTTTTCATATTACAGAGAAAAAGATTACGGGAAATACCGTTTTCTGGAACTGCGGAATCGATTTCATCTTTCCGATCCATTCATCACCTCATCGGAAATGATTCAAAAAGCAGGCTCGCGTTTTGCAGATACATCTTATCTGGCGGATTTTATTGATCTTTCAAGGAAGTTCCTGACAGATTCTTTAAATAAATAAAGAATACAGAAGTGCAATTGATGTCGCATAATACTGGAAAACTGTTCTCGCTGGAAACGGTTATCGTCGGCTTTTTTGCTTTGGGGCAGCTTCTCATGTTTGGTATTTCCCGCCTGGACCGATATGAACTATCCATATATTTATTTTTAATTTTTCTTGTATATACAGTTTTCTGGGGAAAATCTTATTTTAAATCGACCTTGAAATTTCCTTTTTTATTTCTGGCTTTATTTATTGCAATCAGCAGTTATGCCATTGACGCAACAGCCGTGGATGCCGCAAAGCCGGATACAAGCTGGTTCAGTGTCTTCTCCTATTCTTTACTTGGAATAGAAACCTTTTTTATCTTTTCCTCTTATCTGCATGGACATCCGGAACGCTACAGATTTCTGCGTTATTACGCATACGCCTGTATGGCGGGGGGGATAGCATCTTATTTATACTGTGTCCTGTTCGTGATCCCCAAATTAGGGGTTAATTCCTTGAACGATCTGGCAAATATTGCCTATTCGATCATGATGCCTCTGCCTCTGTTCCTGTTTTTTACCAGAGAAGACAAACATATTATCATTCTTTTGATCGCACTTTGCTTCGCAGTGTTTACAGGCAAAAGAATGGCATTGCTGGTTTTGCTCGCAGCCATTGCGGCAATTATGATTGTTCAGCATAAAAAAAGTTATTTTATTTCTTTGATCCTCGCAGGAGCAGCAGGCTGTGCTGTCTGGTATTTCTGCGACGGGTTCGATTATTCCGCAATAGATTCCGCAATTTCCCGATTCCGGAACATTGCGGATGACCGGGGAAGCGGCAGATTATATATTCTGGAAATCTTCTGGAATGATATTCCGAATTATTCCATAGCAGAATTCCTGTTCGGTCATGGGTTCGGTCAATTTCTGAAAACATACACATCCGCATCAAATGCTTATGTCTCAGCGCATAACGATTATGCAGAGATCATGTTTGCGCATGGTTTTCCGGCATTGCTTTGTTTTGTGTGGCTCATGTTCCAAATATACCTCCGGATTTTTGCGTTGCGGAAAAACAGAAAATTTTCTGCATTCCTGCTTTTGGCGATTATGCTTTTTGTTTACAATGCTGTTGCAAATTTATTTTTTTATTACATACAGACATCCATGCTTTTCATCATGCTTGCCGTATTGGATGATCAGTATAAATATCTTATTGCCGAAAGAAGAAAGACCGGACAGCAGAATGATCTCAAGAATCATTCATCAGTGCTGGCTCAGCCAGAAACATGAACCGGTGTTGAAATGTGTTGCATTCCGGAAGAAATATTCAGACGAAAGGATGAAAAGATGAAACGGATCTTATGGGTCAATCCCTCTTTTCTGGATTATCGTATTCCTTTGTACCAGGAATTAGACAGGAAATTGAATCATAATTTTTATCTTGTGTATTCAAAATACAGGATTCCGGAGCGCTGTGAAAAAAAGATCCATGCGGCTTTGAATGATCACGCCGTTTCCATCCGTTCTGAAAAGATCATTTCTCTGGGCGGCAAATCCGATTTTGCCAACAGCGGGGTAAAAATCCCGATCCCTTGCGGATTATATTCCGCCATTGCTTCCACTCAGCCGGATTTAGTAATCGCAGAAGGTTTTTTCCAGTTTACGCCAATGGCTTTGCTTTACTGTCTGATTCACAGGCTTCCCCTGTGGATCGCCTATGAGCGGACTGCTCATACAGAACGGAACTGTCCCTGGTACCGCATGCTCTATCGCAAGCTGGTCTCGCATTTCGTCTCCGGATATCTTGCAAATGGCAGTTTGACGAAAGAATATCTGCAATCATGGGGAATCCCGGTGGAAAAAATTCATACAGGGGCAATGTGCGCAGACAGTAAAAATCTATCTTCCTCTGTTGCAGCATTGAATCAGGAAGCAAAGGACAGAATCAGAAAAACACTGGGACTTCACTCCGGACTGACCTTTTTGTTCTGCGGACGAATGATCAAACTAAAAGGATGCAAATATCTGTTAGCGGAATGGAGACGTCATATAAAAGATTTTCCGGAGGACAACCTGCTTCTGGTGGGAGATGGCCCGGATCTTCCAATTTTCCGGAAACAGTATCAGAATGAACAGAGCATTCATTTCGCCGGCGGTGTCGACTACGATCAGATTTATCAGTATTACGCCGTCAGTGATGTATTCATCATTCCGACATTGGAAGACAACTGGAGTCTTGTTGTGCCGGAAGCCATGGCATGCGGTCTGCCTGTCGCCACATCCATTTACAACGGATGCTATCCGGAATTTGCCACACAAGGCAATGGCATGACGTTTGATCCGCTGAAAGACGGCGATATTCAGCATGTTCTTGCGGAATTTCATAAAGCAGATCTGAAAGCAATGGGAGAACGGTCCCGGATGATCGAACGGGACTACTCGCCTGACCAGACAGCGGAACGGATCGTAAAAGCAGTTCTTTCATGAAAAAAAGAATTCTCTTTTTGCTTCAGCTGCCGCCTCCCACTTACGGAGCAGCCATTGTCGGACAGGAAATACGTGACAGTAAATTGATCAATGAGACTTTTGATGCAACCTATCTTAACATCGTATTGACGCGGGACCTGAATCATCCGGAGCCGGCGTTTTCCCGTCTGGCTCGTTACCTCTCTCTGTTTTTCAAGCTCCTCGGAATTCTTCTGACCCGCCGCTTTGATCTCTGTTATCTTGCGATTACCTGTCACGGTGTTGCATTTCTGAAAGATTCCCTGTTTGTCCTGCTCTGCAAGCTGTTCTGTAAAAGAATCGTCATCCATCAGCATAACAAGGGCATGAGTGCGGATGCGGATAAGCCGGTTTTCAAGACACTGTTCCGACTTGTTTACAAAAATACAAAAGTAATTCTTTTATCGGAACATCTGTATGATGATATTTCTGCTCATGTCAGCAAAGATCAGATACTGATCTGTCCCAATGGCTCCCCCACATCAATCAATCCCGGCGATATTCCGGTAAAAAAATCTGTTCCGCCTCATCTTGTGTTCCTCTCCAATTTATTTTTTGACAAAGGGATCATAACCTTTTTGAATTGTTGCAGTATCCTGAAAAAACAGGGGATGCGTTTTTCCGCCGATATCATCGGGTCTGAAACATTGGAATGTGACCGCAATCTGCTTCAGAAGGAAATTACAGCGAGGGACTTAAGCGCAAACGTCATTTACCATGGACGGCAAACCGGAACCGAGCGGAATCGCATTCTCTCTGCGGGAAACTATTTCCTGTTTCCTACGAAAAATGAGGCTTTCCCTCTTGTCGTTCTGGAAGCAATGCAGTTTCAGATGCTTTGCCTTTCCACCCCCGTCGGCGGCATCATGGATCTGATAGAAGACGGGACCACCGGTTTTCTGTGCGATCCGGATGATGCTGCGGGTTTTGCAAACAGAATCCTGCAAATGGAATCTGATCATGCCTTAAGGAAAAAGATCACCGAAAATGCCAGGTTGCAATACCAGGAAAAATATACGCTGAAAAAATTTGAGGAAAATATGTGCAGATGCCTGAATAACACAATGGATGAAAGTAATGAGAGAACAAAATAAACTGTTTCAGGCAGGTTTTGTCCACGGGATCCCTGTAAATATATCAAATATGGAGCAGGCGTTAGTTGAAGTGGAAACGCTGATCAGCTTTCGGGAACATCATTATGTCTGTTTTTTTGAGGGCAATCTTTTTGTCCGTTCGCTTCATGAAAAAGATGTTCATGATGTAATTGCAGGAGCAAGCCTGATTTATCCGGATGGAATCGTAGTTGCAAAGGAACTCGGATGGAACATAAAACAGCCGATACATCGTGTTTCCGGGCCTTCTTTCATCCTGCGGGCATGCGAATACGGAGAAAAACGCAAGTGGAGGCATTTTTTTCTGGGTGGAGCAAACGGGGTTGCTCAAAAACTCGCGGAAAACTTGAAATCGAAATATCCGGAAATGCTCGTAGCCGGATGTTATACTCCCCCTTTCGGTGAATTGACGGCGGAAGAGGAGCGTCAAATAAAACAAATGATCGAAGAAAGCCATACGGATCTTCTCTGGGTCGCTTTAGGCGGGCCGAAGCAGGAGTTCTGGATGCGGAAATATTTGCATGAAATCAACGTTCCTGTGATGCTTGGTGTCGGCGCCGCATTTGACTTCCATTCGGGAAACCGTCCCTGGGCACCTCCTGTTATTCGCAAGATCGGAGCCGAATGGCTGTATAGAACTGTTACGGGAGGGAAAAAAACATCTCTTCGTAACATAAAATGTATCTTTCAATTAATTTTTATTTTATTTTTTGATAGAATTTCCTGCATTTTTTCCTCTCCGCAAAAAACGGTATCACGTATGCCAAAGACGATGTAACAATTTGTCTGAAACATTATCATTCTTCGGTGATGCCGGCCTTGCTTTTTACAGGCAGTGAGATTACGTCATAGATTCCGCACTTGGAAGATTGAAACAGTCTTTGTGCTTCATACTGGATAATTTAATTTTAATAACAGAGAGTATAAAATAACATGTCTTTGAAGTCTTTGCTGATCCACCTGTCTCCATCCCTTTTGTCCCCTGAAAAATACCGCACGTTTTTACTGTTGACCTGTATTCCCCTCCTGTCTCTTTTCTTATCCCTGTTCTGTTGGAATCTTGAGCCTACGGTGTCACGGGACGGATTGCTTTATCTGGAACTGGTGCAGGTCTGGCACGATCACGGGAGTTTTCAGGCGGTTCTGGAGTATTGGCCGCAATTCTGGATTCCGCCGTTTCCGCTGTATCTGATGAAGCTGCTGACGGACTGCGGGATTCCGGCTGAGGCGGCGGGTGTCGGGCTCAATATCGCCATGGGGTGCTGTCTGCCGCTGATCGTTTACGGGATCGCCATGGAGATCACCGGGAAACGGAAAATCGCACTCTGTTCAGCGTTGTTGACGGCTCTGAATCCATCCATGATCGAGCTGGCGATTGAGGTGCAGAGGGATATGATTTATCTCTTTTTCTGCGGTCTGCTGATCTATTTTCTTGCCTGCGGGATTCGTCGGCAAAAATGGTTTTACTGGGTTTTCGCCGGCGTATTTTTCGCCTGTTCCTTCCTGACGCGCTATGAGACGCTCGAATTTATCCCGCTGATCGCGTTTTATTTTCTTTTCCTCCTGATCGCAAAATACATGTCGTGGAAAAAACTCCTGATCAATGCTTCGGTTTTTCTCGCGAGCATGGCGGCGGTCTTTTTCCTGCTGATCCATACGATGGGGGTTCAGGAGCACCTGTTCGGGAGCTATCAGAAATATTATTTGCAGAAATGGCGTCTTCTTGAGCGGGTCTGCCTGGGAAGGGAGGCAAAGAAATGACAGAGGTTTTCTTCAAGCGGATCCCGCAGATTCTGTTCGAGCCGATCGCCGTCGGAGCACTTCTCGGACTCTTTACCGCGCTCTTTTTCTTCTGGAAAAAGCACGGAAAGTTCTATTGGATCGTGACGGTTTCGATCGTTTTCATGCTCGGCTGGCGGCTCGCCATACAAATCGTATCCACTCGCTATGCGTCGATCCTGATCTATCCGGCGGTCATTTTCTGTGTCTATTTCTGCTTCCAACTGGAAGACCTCTGCAAGCTGATTCCGAAATTTCCGGAGAGACTCAGGCGCATGGTCCCGTGGCTGTTCCTCATCGGACTCTCAATCGCAAGTCTGGTGAAAGCGTTTCACTACAATCCTTACGAAAATTATATCCGTTCCAACTGTTCCACCGCAAAACAGGATGCCGCGAAGTTCGCCAGACCTCTGGCTCTCGCCGATCCGCGGGAAGTCAGGCGATACCACTACTATTCGGGCGTAAAAACTCTTGGAGCCCCCGCCCTTGATTTCCCCGGCAACACTGTGAACCCTGCCGTAATCAAGTCCTTTCTGACCCGCTATTCTCCCCAATGCGACGTATTATATCTTTTTATTGTTGAATTAAGTTCAAACGAACCTCTGACCGGAGCAGCTCTGGGGATTCCCCCGGAGAATTGGAAACTCCTGTCATGCCACTATCAGAATCGCCGCAAGAAGAAACAACTCCGCTTATACCGCTATCTCCCGCCCAAAATAGAGAAAAGTAAGGC
>JABLTK010113779.1_pt1 | contig 16896 bp, 10 predicted proteins | sample 7160131 | NCBI WGS metagenome assembly JABLTK01 (sample SAMN14651221, study PRJNA627086) | human gut metagenome | isolation source: feces | host: Homo sapiens
ACAAGAATATAAACTTACAAACAACTAATCCTATAAATAAACTAAATATATTTATAATTATTTTATTCTTTATTTGGATCTACAGGTAATATTATAACAAAATTACTACCTTCTCCTACCTTACTTTCTACGTATATTTCACCTTTATGCAGCTCTACTATTTTGCTAGTTATACTAAGACCTAATCCACTTCCACCTTTTGATTCATCATTATCTACTTGATTAAATCTATCAAATATCGTTTTATGATATTTTTCTTCAATTCCAACTCCAGTATCTAATACACTAATCATAACTTTATCATCTAAATCCTTTATAGTTATAGTTATATTTCCACCTTCTGGTGTAAACTTAGCTGCGTTACTTACTAGATTTACTATACATCTTTCTATTTCATAATCATCACATAATATAATCTTTTCTTCAACCTCAGGATCTATTATAAGTTCTATAGATTTAGATTTTATATAGTCAATTAAAGTTAAAGATGTTTCTTCAACTAAGTATATTATGTCTACTTCCTTTAAATTTAAGGTATACATTTTGCTTTGTAACTTAGTATTATCTAATATATTGTTAACAAGATTTAATAATCTATTACAATTCCTCTCAGAAATATCTATATAGTAAGCTAATTTATCTGACTTAATAGCATCCTTTTTAGATAATTCTAGTAATAATTGATTCGTACTACTTATTACATTTAGAGGAGTTCTAAGCTCATGAGATAAATTAACTAAGTATTTATTCTTATTTTCCTCGATTTTTATATTATTATTATATAACTCTTCATTTTTTATCATTTGTTCTTCAAGTTCTTTAGTTCTTGACTTTACTAATCTATCTAGGTATTTTAACTTATACTTATTATTTATTATAAATAATATAGCAATAACTAAATATATAAAGCAAGCAATTGGGCTCATCCAAAATGGATATTTAATAGAAAACTCCATGGTTTCACTATCACTTATATCTCCTCTACTATCTACTGCTCTAACTTTAAAAGTATATTTTCCTGGCAATAAATCATTATATATAACATAATTTTCTTTAGTTGTTGCTTTAGATGAATTTGATCCTATTAACTCATATTCATAACTTATATTTTTATTACTTGAATATACAGGAGTAAAGAACTTGATTTTAATATTTTCTGTATTGTTGTCAAACTTTAATCCATTTATATCTAAGTAATCTTTATCGTTAACTTTAAATCCATCAAATATTACTTTTGATTTATTATTAATACTATTTACGTCCTCTGAATAAAATGCATTTAATCCATTTATCCCACCAAAGAATAATTCTCCACTTTTACTTTTAAATGCTGCATTTCCATTAAACTCATTCCCTTGAAGTCCATCTGTAACACTTAGGTTATTTACAGTGTTATTTTTAGTATCTATTTGGCTAATACCTTTATTGGTACTTACCCAAATATTATCATTATCATCTACTAATACTCCATATATAGTATTATTAGCTATACCATCACTTGTTGTATACCTTTTAAACACTTTTGTTTTAGGATCGTATTTATTTAAACCGTAACTTGTACCGATCCATATGTTTCCTTTTGAGTCTTCATTTATATATCTTATACGATTACTACTTATACTAGTTTTATCATTAGGTATATTTTTATAGTATTTAGTTTCTTTAGAGTTAGGTTCTATAATTCCAAGTCCACCATCTCTTAAAAATCCTATATAGTAACTTCCATCTTGTCCTTGATATACATATCTAACATATGAACCTTCATCTACATAATCAGTCATATCTATGATTTTATCATTTTCTATATCAAGTAAATTTAAACCATTTGTACTTCCTATCCATAGATAATTTTTATCACATACAAAAATATCTTTAACATTTTCTCCTATTAATCCATCTTCTAGATTATAGTTTTGTATTGTATTTTCTTTTTTATTAATTTTTAATACTCCAGCATCTGTAGCTACAAATATAAAATCTTTATACCCTGTAATGTCATTTATACTATTGCTTTGTATTACATTGTTATTTTCCATATTAATAGATTTAGATGTATTATTTTCCCTATCGATTATATTGACACCTTTAGTTCTACTACCAATCCATAAATATCCTTCATCATCTTCATAGATTCCGTGAACCATATTTTCACTTAATAAGTATCCGTCATCTAAACCTGCATTGTAGTATTTTATACTACTTTCTGTATCAAATATACTTATTCCAGAATATGTACCAACCCATAAAACGCCTTCTCTATCTTCTATAATAGACCTTACATCGTTATATACTAAGCTATTTTTATCATAAACTTTATTTTTATAAACATCAAAACTGTCATTTTTTTCATTGTATCTAGCAAGTCCATTTGTAGTACCTACCCATAAATTTCCTTTGATATCTCTTATTATCGCTCCAACTTGATTTGCTGGAATAGAGTTTTCATCTTCTATATCATTTATGTATTGTGTTACTTCTTTAGTTTTTGTATCTATTTTTAATAAACCTGAACTATCAGACCCTGCCCATACAAATCCATTTTCATCATCACAAAATATATTGTAGATTTCACTTTCACTTGTATATGTTTCTAAAACTTTAAAATCTTTAGATAGCTTATTTAAACCTAATTCCGTACCTATCCATATATTCCCGTTAATATCTTCATCTATTGAATATATACAACTACTTAAGATTCCATCTTTTTGTTCTAATATAATATCAAATCTATCTTCTTTAGCATTGTATATGTTTAATCCTTCATATGTACCTACTAAAATATTATTATCTTTTGTTACTATAATTTCTGTAGTACTATCCTCTTTTATTTTTCCGTTAATTTCTGTGTAGTTTGATATTTTTTCTGTCTTTTTGTTTATCTTATTTACTCCACTAACTGTATTTACCCAAATGTTACCGTATTTGTCTTCAGTTATATCTGTTATTCCATTATGACTTATACTATTTTGATATTCTTCATAGTTGTAAATTTTAAATTCATATCCATTATACCTATTTAAACCATCATTTGTACCTAGCCATATATACCCTTCACTATCTTGGAATATATCCTCTATAGTAGATTGACTTATACCTTGTTCTATATTTATGTTATTAAATATTAAGTTTTTGGATTGGGCATAAGATAATTTATTTATATGTGTAAGTACAGTAATTCCAACTAATGTTGTTGTTATTAATTTTTTAAAATGCCTTTTTATAACCATATTTTTGCCTTTCATAATAATTCATAATTGAATATTCCCTATATATTTTGTTAGATTATCCATTATGTACCTTATCATTATACACCCTATTATTCTATAATACTCTGCATTTTTTTACAAGTTTTTCCAGTTGATATTTATTGTATTATTTAACTTTTGAATTTTAAATACTATATTCCTTTATAATGAGATGATACTATTTTGAAATAATTGTGACTATAAATTATCTTTTAGTTAGATTTAGCTATATAATGTATTCTTTTAATAAACTAATTTAATCAGAAAAATAGACTCTAATTAAAAAATAATAAAGTTAATAAAATATTAAAATTTATTAAAAGTTTATATTATATAGTTAAATCAAATAGTTTCTAATGTATAATTAAATATATAAATTGAAAAAGAAATTAGTATTATAATATAAACTAAAGGGGTAAAATAAACTATGTTATATCTTGTTTATATTTTAGCCGGAGCTGGTGCTGGTGTTGTAACTGGGCTTGCGGGTCTTTCTGCCGCAGTAGTTATCACACCTTTACTTGTCAGTGTATGTGAATGGCAAAGTTATGATGCTGTAACAGTAGCACTTGCAGCTGATGTTCTTGCTAGTTTACTTACTGCATACACTTATTATAAAAATAAGAATATTGATTTAAAAAATGGTATGCTTGTTGCAATTACAGCTTTTATAGGAACTATTATAGGTAGCTATTGTGGATACCTTTTTTCACAGTCTCAACCAGATGGACTAGGATATATTTCTATGATAACTACAATTGGACTTGGTATAAAGTTTTTAATAAAGCCTATTGAAGAAGGTCATGATGCTGAATCTGGATTAGAACACATAAGTAAGAAAAAAATCACACAATCAATGTTATTTGGATGTGGTATAGGTTGGATTTGTGGATTTACTGGAAGTGGCGGTGGAATTTTAATGCTTACAGTATTTACATTGCATCTTGGTTATAATTTAAAAGTGGCTGTAGGTACAAGTACTATGATTATGACTTTGGTTGCTTTAACTGGTACTGTAAGTCATATTTCTATGGGAGCTACAGTTGAAATTTTACCAACTTTATTAGTTGTAATTTGTTGTGTTATTGGTGCTTATGTTAGTGCAAAGTTTGCAAATAAGTGTGAGATTAAAAAGTTAAATAAAGTTGTAGGTACATGTCTTGGAATTCTTGGTGTAATAACTATTTTATTAAAATTAATATAGTTTCCTTGTACATAAAAAATACCCTTAGGTAGCGATTCACTACCCAAGGGTATTTTAGTATTAAAATAATTAAATTAATTATTACGCTTTAAAACTATAACTATAGTAAGGCCACCATAAAAGTTATTTTTTGCATATATCTTTCCACCATGACATTCTACTATACTCTTACAAATTGACAACCCTAATCCTGCTACATTTCTACTTTTATCAGATGTATAAAGTGCTTCAAAAATTTTATCTATCTTATCATCATCCACTCCACATCCATTATCTGCTATAGAAATCAAAATATTTTCTTTATCATTATTAAAGTTAATTTCAATTTTCTTGTAATCTTTTTTCATATTTTTTATACTGTTTCCAATAATGTTTCCAAAGACTCTTCTCATTTTTGACATATCTATATTTAATATAGATTCATCACAATTAGATTTTATATCAAATTCTATGCATAATTGTGTTAATTCATCCCTATACTCTTCGTCAATAATTTTTGATAATTCTTTTACTGATATAGGTTTCTTTTTTATACTACTTTCTAAATTAGATCCTAAATAAATATCAAATTCATCTATTAACTCTTTAATATTTTGAGATTTAGAGTAGATTATTTCCATATATCTATTTTTTCTTTCTTGAGGTATATTTTTATTTTTTATCATCTCTGAATATCCCATAATAGATGTAAGTGGTGTTTTTATATCATGTGAAATAGAAGCTATTATTCTATTTTGATTTTTCTTTTCTTCATCTAGTTTTTCCGTAAGCTCTACAAAATTATTTTTTAACCATCCTATTTCATCACATCTATTAGTTTTTATTGGCTTTATGCCAAACTTATAGTTTTCTATATCCTTTTGTAAATACATTATTGGATTTACTATTTTATAATAAATAATAATTAGTATAAAAATTAAAATAAATACTCCTATAACAACTTCTGCTACTACTATATCTTTAATAAATGGAATATTTCTAATCTTACTTATTTGAAGAGGTCTCTCAACCTTTATCATATATACATTATCTTTAATATTAATTAAATCTGTAAATGTTACATTTAGTAATGATTTTTCATATGTTTTATACTCATATAATAAAGTATTATCGCCTCTTTCTATGCTTATATTAATGCTATCAATATTATCAATGTTATTTATCCAATCTTTATTATTATCCGTGCCTACTAATCTTTTTATTTGTGATGATATATAATTTACATCATTTCTTAATTCTATCTGCATAGTATTAAGACTTTCTTCTATTTTATCGTATAAAACTAACTCATAATAACCAAATAAAAGTAGCATATTTAAAGTAAAGCATAATAAAACAATAATACTAAGCTTCTTTTTTAAGTTCATATAACCTCTCCTATAGGCTTTATAAGTTTGTACCCTACACCCCATATAGTTTTTATGTATTTATTTTCCTTATCAATTTTATCTCTTAAACTTTTTATATTTACTGCTACAGTACCTATATCACCAAAATCACTTCCCCATACAGAATTAAATATTTGTTCTCTAGATAATACTTGTCCTGCATTTTCACATAAGTATAAAAATAATTGAAATTCTCTAGTTGATAAATCTATTAATTCTTTATTAAGGTATACTTCATAGCTATCTTTATGTATTTCTATTTCACCAATTTTGATTATATTATTTCCTATACTATTTCTTCTTTTTTCTCTTCTTAGATGAGCCTTTACCCTTGCAACTAATTCATCTACTATAAAAGGTTTAGTTATATAATCATCTGCTCCTATTTCTAATCCTAATACAGTATCTAATGTCCTACTTTTTGCACTTACAAATATTATTGGACAACTTACTTTTTCTCTTATTTTTCTACATACTTCTAATCCATCTACTTTAGGCATCATAATATCAAGTATAATCATTTCTAAATCTAAATTGTTAGATACTTTCTCTAATGCAATCTCTCCGTCATATGCCAATAAAGTTTCATAACCTTCATCATATAAACTATCACCTATAAGTGATGCTATTTCTCTATCATCATCAACAATTAATATTTTAGACATATCAATTCTCCCCTATATTACTTAAGGGCTTACCTTAAGTAATAACTTAAGATATGCCCTTTTATTTCATTTTACTTATATATTTTATCATGTTTTGTAAATTATTAGCAAAGTTAATTTTCACTATTTACCTTTTTTAAATAAATCTGTAAATAGTTGCCACATATTTTTTTCTTCTACTTTTTCTTCTTCAACCTTTTCTTCATCTTTTACTTTTATTGCATCAGTTCTTATAGCAAATTGTACCGATTCTACATTAGTATTTTCTTCACTTGCAAAAGATACTGGATTAAAATCACTATTAGAGTATTTTGATACCATTTCATCTATTTTATCATCTATCTCATCTGGTAAATTTGATGTTTTACTATTAAGCTCATTAGTTCCTTTACTTAAAGCTGATACACCTTCTCCTATACTATCAATTCCACTTACTAATGTGCTTCTTCCATTTTTTAAACTTGATGCTCCACCTTCTATTTCATTTATTCCACTTAACAAGGCACCACTTCCACCACTAAGTGCTTCAATACCACTGTAAAGATTATTTGAACCTTGAGATAAAGTTCCTATATTGTTTGCTAAACTTCCTGCACCATCACTTATTGAACTAGCACCAACTTTAGAGTTATTTATACCTAAATCTATATTTTCATATGCTGATGCTAAACCTTGTGCACCTGATACAAGAGCATCTAAATTTAAAGCTTCTATTTGCTCTTCACTTAAATTTGATTTTAAAGCTGATACAACTTGATTCACTGATTGTACATAGCTATTTACATTTTGTTTGTAACTAGATGATCCATAAGCTAAGGTATTTAAACCTGATTCTAAATTATTAACTCCTTGATTTAAAGAACTAACTCCAGATTCTAAAGCTTTCACACCACTATTTAAACTTTTAGCCCCTTCTAATAGTTTTTGGCTATTACTATAAAGAGAATTAACTCCATCTTTATATCCATTTAATCCACTTTGTAGACTATTTATTCCTTTATCTAAACTATTTACTCCACTCTTATAGCTACTAACTCCTTCTAGCAATTTTGAACTACCAGTATAAAGTGTACTTACTCCATTTTTATAAGTATCTACACCACTTTTTAGCTCTGAAGCTCCATCATTTAATTTATCTATTGCATCAACTAAAGTATCAAATGAACTAGTCATATCATCAACATTTACATCTACATTCATATCCATATTTAATCCATTAAAAGATATTGAGTCCATTTCAAAGTTCTCAACATTTGAGTTTATAGTGTAGCTTGCTTCTTCCCCTGCTAACTTTATATAGGTAATAGTCTTATTATTTCCTACACTAGCAATAGTTCCTCCATCAGCTATAATATCACTACATTTATCTCCATCTAAAGTTAAAGATATTTGTAATGCATAGTTATTAAAGAAAACTTCATCTACAGTATCATTTTTCTTTATATCAAAACTTATTTCTAAATTTCCACTTTTACCTGCTAATTCCTCTGAAGATATATTTTTGCCATCAAGAGTATATCTTATATTTATATCCCAAGGTATTTCACAATTTTTCATATCACCTTGATAATAAAACTTTTTATTTGTATCACTTACATTAACATCAACTACACCACTTGAATAGTTTAATTTATCACTTGTAGAAAGATTTAATACATTAGAATATCTTCCGTAATCTACTATTTTTTCACCATTTTTTACATCAAAACTATTTACAACATATACATTGTCTACATTTCCATTATTATTTAACTTAACGTATACAACCTCATCTTTAGATGTATTTGTATCTGCAAATGCAGGATATACACTCCCCATTAATATTGATGTAGTAAGTACAAAAGTACTTGCTTTTTTTACATTCTTAGTTTTTACATAATTGCTCATTTTTTTCTCCCTCCTTATAAAAATGTGTTTTCATAGTTGTTTTTTCAATTAATTTATCACATATAATTAAAACTGTTGGCAAGAAGAATAATACTGATATCATTGAAAGTATTGCTCCTCTACCTATTAGTATTCCAAGTTGTGCTATTACTTCATTTGTAGATATTTTACCTAAAGTAAATCCAGCTAAAGCCAAAATAGTACCAGAAGTAAGTATTGCACCTGTAGAGGTTTTTAATGTATTAATTGCTGAATCGTGCTTATTGTATTCTTTTCTATTTTCTAAGTATCCATTTGCAAATAATATGGCATAGTCAACTGTTGCTCCTAGCTGAACAGCACTTATTACCATAAATCCAATGTAAGCTATACTTATACCATTAAAATATGAATAAGAAAGATTTATCCATATTGAAGCTTCAATAGCTATTAATAATATTATTGGTATTGATAAAGAACGATAAGTAAGCATTATTACAACTCCTATTGCTATAATTGCTCCTAAAGTTGTAATTACATTGTCGCTAGTTACAGTTTCCTTAATATCATAAGCACTTGGACTACCTCCAGCTATATAATAATCATCCCCAAAGTATTTTTTACCTAATTCACTCATTTCTTTTACTGCATTAAAAGCAATATCACTTTCCTCATCTGCAGAAAGTGTTACTATCATCCTACTATAATCACCACTAACTAAATCTGATAATTGATCTTGAGGTACATAGTCTTTAGGTATTTCATTTCCAACATTCATTGAGTAAGATATAATACTAGTTACACCTTTAATATTATTAATTTCTTCTCCAACTTCTTTTTCATCTACTGGATCATCTGATGGTACTATAAATACAACCGGATTACTTTTACCAAAGGTATCATCTATTTTTTTAGTATCTCTACCTATTTGTGTTTTTTCACTACTTGCCATAGAGGATGCACCATATGTAAAATTATTTTTACCTTGAGCTAAATAAGCTGGATAAACTAAAATAGCTACTATTATTACAAATATAGGACCTAATTTTAATGCAACTTTACTAAACTTATCAAAACTAGGCATAAAACTTCTATGATGTGTTTTATCTATTATTTTGTAAGTATATATTGTTAAAACTGGAAGTAAAAACATTACAGATAAAAGACTAAACACTATCCCCTTTGCAAGTACTGTACCTAAATCTGGACCTATCTTAAATCTCATAAGTGTAAGAGCTAAGAATCCAAGTATAGTTGTAAGTCCGCTTGATAATATAGATGTATAAGACTTTTTCATAGCATTAACCATAGCTTCTTTTACATCTAGGCCTTCATCTCTAAATTCTGCAAATCTATGAAGTAAAAATATTGCATAGTCCATAGATACTGCTAGTTGTAAAATTGCAGCTGTTGCATTTGTTATAAATGAAATCTCACCTAAGAATATGTTTGTTCCTGTATTTATTAGTATAGATATACCTACAGTAAATAAAAATAAAAATGGTTCAAACCAAGAGCTAGTACTTATCATAAGTATTAATACTATAACTGGTATAATAAATAACATAATCTTTTGAATTTCTTCACTTGTTGATGTTTTTGCATAGTTTTCTGTTACTGCATCTCCAGCAACTATACCTTTATCCCCTACTATTTCTTTTATATCTTCAATAGTTTGTTTTAAAGTATCACCTTTATCTACTAATGCTGTAAATAAAGCATTGTTGTCTTTATACCAAGAATTTAGAGTATCTGTATCTATCATATCTAATGGCTGTTGTATATTAACACTATCATCTAGCCAGTTTACTTCCTTTACTCCATTAACTTTTGATATTTTTTCTTTATAGTTTAAAGCCTCAGCTATACTTACATCCTCTAGCATTATCCTTACATTTGGAGGACTTTTATCAAATTCTTTGTTCATTAAGTTTAATGATACTGTTGATTTTGAGTCCTCTGGTAAATAATCTGCCATTTGGTAGTTTATGCTTACGTTAGGTGCTGCAAATATACTAAATACTACCATTAACGTAAAGGCTATAATTATTACACCCTTGTGCTTTATTGTTTTTTCTGCAAGCCAGTTCACTTCCTATTCCCCCTATTTGTTTTGTTTTCTTAATTATATAAAGTAAAAATTATTAAAATACATATAATTTTATTAAGAATTATTAAGAAAATTCACTTTGATCTAAAGAAGTATTAGATTACAAGCTATCCACAAGATATATATTTTATAATATCTTCATATATAAAAAAGGCATTGCTACGTAGCAATACCTTCTTTATTTTCAGGAATTATTTTTTTGATTTTATTATAATAAGTAAACATTAGAGGAAGAGCTGCTGCTATCCATGCAATTGGGTCTGCTAAACATATACCCGCAAATCCAATATACTTTGGTAGTATAAATACAACTAAACTTCTAGCTACTAACTCATAAATACCTGCCATCATAGGTACAAAAGACTCTCCCATACCTTGTAGCACGTTTCTATATACAAATATAAAACCTAAGAATATCATAAATAATGCAGAGTAGTTTAATACCTCTTGAGTATATCTAATTATTTCATCACTTGGATTTTCTATAAACATCATTACAAAATACTTTCCAAATAACACTAAAACAGCTCCTGCAATTATACTAGTTACTATAGAAATAATATTCATTATTTTCATTCCATATTTAATACGGTCATAGTTTTTCGCTCCTAAGTTTTGCCCTGCATAAGTTGCTATTGTAACTCCAAATGAAACTAATGGTTGCATAACTAATTGTAAAACCTTAGATGATGCTGTATAAGATGCTATAACATCTGATCCAAATACATTTACAGCACTTTGAACTATAATTATACCAACTGCTGTTACTGAAAATTGTAATCCCATTGGTATAGCAATTTTTAAATGTGTTTTATAGTAATCTTTTTCTACGTTAAAATCTTTTTTCTTAAGTCTTAAAACCTTAAATTTCTTATAACTATATGCTAAACATAATAATGCAGAAAAACCTTGAGCTATATTTGTGGCGTAAGCTGCTCCTGCAACTCCCATTTTAAAGTTAACAATAAATACTAAATCTAAAACTATGTTAAGTATTGATGATATTATTAAAAAATATAATGGCGTTTTACTATCTCCTAAGGCTCTTAATATCCCAGCTGCCATATTATAAGCTGTTTGAGTAAATATACCTGCAAATATTATAGTTATATATGTGTTTGCATCGTTTAAAATATTATCTGGAGTATTCATCATAGAAAGCAATGGATTTTTTACTAATAATGCAACTGCTGTAATTATTATTGTTGAAATTACTGTTAACTTTATATTACTAGCTACTGCTTTTTTTATTCCATCTTCATCTTTTGCTCCAAATTTTTGAGAAACTAATACAGAGAATCCACTTGTTAATCCTAGTATCATTCCATTTACTAAAAAGAACATTGATCCTGTAGAACCTACTGCTGCTAGAGCATCAACTCCTACGAATCTACCTACTATTATAGTATCTACCATACTATATAATTGTTGAAATATATTTCCTATAAGTAGTGGTATAGAAAATAATATGAAAATTTTTAAGGGACTTCCCTTTGTCATATCGTTTGTCATAGTTCACCTCTAGTCTATTTAATTTTTATACCTAAATATAGATTATATATTTAAGGCTATATTAGTGTCAATTAAATCTATTAATCATAAATAATTTCTTTTAATTTTTAAATATCTATAACAAGTATATAGCTGATTTAATTACTTTTTAAATACGTATTTATTCTAAAAATATAAGGTAGATAAGCACTTTGTATTTTTAATTATAATATTATGTTATTAAAGTCTATAAAAGGAGATATAAAATATGTATAATATGCCTAGACAATATCCATTTATGTTTAATCCACAAATGTATAATATGTTACCATATATGTTTTGGTATGCTCCACAAATGATGTATCCTCCTATGTTTCCTAATATGCCAATATATAACCAAAAATCTAATAGACCAATTCCTACATTAAAAGATTATGGTCCTAATCCATTTGTAATTGATATTGAGGATGCTTCTGAGGAAAATAATAATTTCCGTACTGCTTTATGGACAGGAAATAATTTACAAGTTACATTAATGTCAATTGGTGTTGGAGATGATATTGGATTAGAAGTTCATACAAGTGGTGACCAATTCATACGTATTGAAGAAGGAGAGGCACTTGTTAAAATGGGAGATAGTCAAGATAATTTAGATTTTCAAAAAATAGCTTCTGATGGTTATGCTATTATGATACCTGCTGGCAAATGGCACGATATAGTTAATCTTGGTAATAAACCTCTTAAATTGTATGTTATATATGCCCCACCACAACATCCACAAGGTACAGTTCACAATACTAAAAATGATGCAGAGGCTGCTGAGTTTAATCGCATATATTAATCAATTTTTATACTTATAATATACAAAAAAACTCTAAGTATAAGTATTTTTTACTTATATTTAGAGTTTTAATTTATTTTAATTATTCATTTGACTTTAATGCATCTATCATATCAACCTTTTTTAATTTAATATGCATCATAACCATAACTATCATTGAGAAGAATATGGTTATAAGTGCTGAAAATAAGTATCCTTTTATAGATATTTCTGGATACATCATTATATTATCAGTTTCAGATGTATAAAGTATAAATGTATGCAATAATTTACCTAAAAAAGCTCCACATAATACACCAAGGAAAGTAAGTATTATATTCTCTCTTAATATATACATTGTAACTTCATTGTCATAAAAACCAAGTACTTTTATAGTAGATAACTCTCTTATTCTTTCTGATACATTTACATTGTTTAAGTTATATAAAACTACAAAAGCAAGACAACCAGATGCTATTATTATTACTAACATAATCATATCTAGATTTGCACTAGATTCTTCAGTTGATTTTTTAATATCAGACATTAATGTAACATTTATTACATTGTAACAATTCATAATTTTATTAGATATTTCATCCTTGTTCATTTTTTTAGAATCAAAATTTAAAAGCTCCATATTATAATTTACACTTTTACCAAAAGTCTTTTCATAATATGCTGGTGACATGTAAATATAATGTGCAAAATAATTTTCACATATATTATCAACTTTAACTTTATACGGATTATTTTCTTCATCATTTAGTGTTATTGTATCTCCAACTGATGCATCTAAAAGTTTTGCTAGTTTTTCAGTTATTATAACACCATTATCTGATATTTTATATTCTTTTTCTGACTTTCTATCATTTAATAATATAAAATCATTAATTTTATCTATATCTTTTGGTACATACATAGTAACACTTTGTTTGTTCATATCTTCTTTGCTAAAAGTTACTGTTTCTTGATGTATACCTAAATTACGTTCATAACCTTTTAGATTATTTAAAGTATTATTGTACTTTTTTGTTTCTTCATCATTATAACTATCATTAAATATTACCATAGCATCATATTTCCACAATTTATTAAATTGCTTTTCTAACATACCATTATTAGAATCTTGAAGTCCAAATCCTGTAACAAGCATTGCCATACATCCTGCAATACCAAATACAGTCATTATCATACGTTGCTTGTATCTAAAGATATTTCTAAAAGTAACTTTTTGATTAAAGTTTAATCTTTTCCATAAAGGAGCAATTCTTTCTAGTAATATTTTCTTCCCTATCTTAGGAGCTTTTGCTCTCATTAAATTGGATGGAGTACTTTTTAGTTCAACTCTTAGTACATATAATGCTGCTCCAACTGTACATAGTATTGAAATTAATATAGACTGAATTACATATGATGGATAATAGTATATATCTAAACTTGGTAAATTATATAGGCTACCATAAGATGTATTTATTATTTGTGGTAGTATATTACATCCAATAAGTATTCCTATAACGCTACCTATAATACTTGCTAAAGATGCATATACAACAAACTTTCTAGATATTTCTAAATCATTATATCCTAATGCTTTAAGAGTTCCTATTTCCCCTCTGTTTTCTTCTACCATTCTAGTCATAGTTGTTAAACAAATTAATACTGCTATTAAAAAGAAAAATACAGGAAATACTGATGCTATACTATCTAAACTATTAATAGAATCTTTTAAACCAGAATATCCTATATTGTCAGTTCTATCAAAAAAGTAATACTTACCTTCTATACTATCAATCTTATCTTGTTCTTTTTTTATTTCTTCTTTAGCATCTAATAACTTTTGAGTATTTTCTTTAATTTCTGCTTCACCATTAGTTAATGTTTGTTGTGAAACTTCTAGTTGTTCTTTAGCTTTAGCTAAATCTGACTTTCCTTTTATTTTACCATTTTCAAGGTCTTTTTCGCCTTTTTTAAGTTCTACTTTCGCATTTTCTAATTGTTTTTGACCTTCTTGTAACTTAGCTTCCCCGTAATTAATAGCTGCTAATTGTTCTTCATACTGTTTTCTACCTTGTTGATATTTAGTTACTAAAGGTATTATAGTTGAAGTACTATCTTCAATATTTTCTATACTTTGATCTGAATCTATACCTTGAGCTAGAAGTGATTGTTTAGTATTATCAAGTAAAATTTTTGACTCATTTAACTTTTCTTTCCCAGCATTTAAAGTTTTCTTTTGTTTATCAAGTTCTTCTTGTGCTTTTACTAGCTCTTTTTTTCCATTTGAAATACTTAATTCTCCAGCTTTAATTTCATCTTCATAGGACTTTAACCCTTGTTCATATTGTTTTTTTCCTTCTTGTAACTTTTCTTTTCCAGATTCTATTCCTTTTTGTGCAGATAAAAGCTTATTTTCATTTTCTTCTATTTCAGCATATGCTTTATCTAACTCTTCTTGTGCAGTAGCTTTTATTTCCTCTACTCTATCTATTTTTCTATCTGAATATAAGTTTTCAAGATATTTTTTATTTTCTTCCATCGTATCTTTATATTCATCACTATAAGCATCAAGACTTTGAACATTTTTAAATCTAACATATATTTCTGTATATGCATCCATAGATATGTCGTCTTTATTTACTACTGCAAAATAATCAATGCTACCTTTACCTACTGTAGTAGTTCCTCTTGATTCTTTTTCCATATACATTGGACTTTTTACAATACCAACAATTTTAAATGTTTTCTTATTAAAATATTTCATTGTATCTTCATCAGATTGTATTGTGTAAGTATCTCCAATTTTTAAATTCTTGTTTACCTTTAAGGCTTGTTCATCTAGTGCTATCTCTCCACTATTTTTAGGTAATCTACCATCAACTACAATAAATTCATTTATATTATTGTTTTTATCATATTCCATAAATCTTACTACACTATTTATATTTTCAAGATTTGCATCTATAGTGTGTGATGAATAAAAATCTAATATCTTATCATTGTTTTTAAGTAATTCTAAGTCTTTATCAGTTAAACCTAATGTTGATACTATTTTACTATCCATAAGATTTTGATTTTTATAAAGCTCATTTATAGCTTTATTCATATCTGGTCCTGATGATTTTATTCCAGAGAAAAAAGCTACTCCTAAAAGAATAATAACTAATATTGAAGCAAATCTAGCCTTTGAGGATAATATTTCTCTTGTAATAGATTTTTTATATGCTCTATATCTCATATACTACACCTCTACCACTCAATATGTTCTATTGAAAGTGGATTTTTATTTACTTCAATACTTCTAACTTTTGCATCATTAATTTTTATAACTCTATCTGCCATTTGAGCAATTGCAGAGTTATGAGTAATAACTATAACTGTTGTTCCTGTATTTCTACAAGTATCCTGTAATGTTTTTAAAACTTGTTTACCTGTATTATAATCAAGTGCACCTGTTGGTTCATCACAAAGTAATAACTTAGGATTTTTTGCAATAGCTCTTGCTATAGATACCCTTTGTTGCTCCCCTCCTGATAATTGAGAAGGAAAGTTGTCCTTTCTATCTTCAAGACCAACTAGCTCTAGTGTCTTATCTACATCTAAGGAGTTTTTTGAAATTTGTGTAGCTAACTCTACATTTTCTTTTGCTGTTAGATTTTGTACTAGATTATAAAATTGGAATACAAAACCTACATCATGTCTTCTATATTTGGTAAGTTGCTTATTATTAAATTTTGATATATCAGTTTTATCAATTATTATCTTACCTTCATCACAAGTATCCATACCACCAAGAATGTTTAGTACAGTTGATTTTCCTGCACCACTTGGTCCTAAAATTACAACAAATTCACCTTTTTCAATAGAAAAGTTGATTCCATTATTTGCTACGACAGTATTTTCTCCCACTTTATATCTTTTATATGTATCTATAACTTCTATATATGCCATACTCGACCTCCTTATATGCGTCTTTTAATACATCTCTTATTAAATAGATACATTGTATATTTAATAGTATAAAGAATTAGAAAATAATAAACAATAGATTAATTTTTATAACTCTATCTGCCATTTGAGCAATTGCAGAGTTATGAGTAATAACTA
>JABLTK010110860.1_pt1 | contig 16873 bp, 17 predicted proteins | sample 7160131 | NCBI WGS metagenome assembly JABLTK01 (sample SAMN14651221, study PRJNA627086) | human gut metagenome | isolation source: feces | host: Homo sapiens
GAGAAGAAGTGTGAGGACGAGGAGATTCTCAATGTGATGAAGTATGCTGCAATTCGTAAGAGTCGAAAGAGCAAGAAGAATGCAAAGAAAGCTGCGCAGGCTTAAGATGTCCTTCAAGTGTTTGTTTACAAGAGTTCTTACATATTTCTGAACAAACAGAGAACAACAAATCTAAATGAGGTCGTAGTCTTTGGATTGCAACAAGGTCTCCTACGACATACGCAGACCCTTTATTCACATATAGAGTAGCACCCCTACAACTCATCCTTCCATCTAATTAGTACATATTACTTAGTTGTTCTATTGAGGATCGGATCCTTTCATAGTCTGGTTTCTCTTTGATGTCCAACTTGATACAGTTTACAAAGAGATTCATTTCTGTTGCAGTAACTCGACTCTTGTACTTCTTCCATCTCTCTCGATTCGGTGCAGCATAGTTCTTGAAGACGAGATAATAGGCATCAACACAGCAAATGACATGAGTCACATCGTCAGGACTATTTAATGAAAGGAGTTTCTGGATGAAAGCAAGGAGCAATCTCCTTCGGCACCGACTGACATAACAGATGAAGGATGGATCTTCGGAGTCTAACTGACGGGGGACAAACCCTTGCTTCCATACTTGCTGTAGTAAACTTCCCGTCACCGTCAGCGTAGGAATGATCACATCCTCACAACTCTCCAGAATCTCCTTTGGTGTCATCTGTTGCTTTTCTGCAGATTCCGAAATTAGACCTCTCGATACTCCTATTTCCTGATATCTCCCTCTATCACCTACGTCTCGCCTCAATGGTCATAGCAATCAAATCATCTCCAGAACCCACAAAACAGACACTATCTTCATTCACACGATGAACTGCAACATTTCTATTCATTCAATACTCCCATCATGATTACCCATGACTGTTCTCTGTCACATACAACAGATAATTAATGAAGTGTTCATCATCTAGTGACAACGAAATACGTTGTGTCTTCATTACACCTGCCATATGCTGTTCCATTACCTTACGAATAACATGATCCATGTCGAGATCGGGAAAGCGCTGAGCAACAACAGCAAAGAAACCATGGTTATTGAGATAATAGCTCGTTACTTGAACGTTGCATTTCTGAAGTTCGTTGAGGAGATCCTCATAGTGGAAGGCAAGGATGAATTCAACCATTTCATGATTGTGACCGATACTGATTCGAATTCCATTGTTGTTGTTAAGGACGTCTGCATAGAGAGGACAGGGGATCGAATGAACAGTAAGACTTCCGTTAGGTTTGTATTGGGCTTCAAGAGGGTTGAAGAGGGGACGCGTCAAATCCATCTCATCCGTTCCAACAGAGATACTAGAAAGATGAGGATAAGAACCATTGGAAGATCGTGAAGAGAAGGAGAAGACTGCGGAACTGGCATCAGAAGCGATACCATTTGCGGAGGGACGAGAGAGTCGTAATTCTGGGTACTGGGAAGGTTCAATGTTCAGTGTAGACAGACTCCCATTCGGGTCAACGGAATTCCTCATGTCGGAGACTGCTCCCAGGTCACGATTGCTGATCTCTGAGTCTTCGAAAGTAGTTTGTTTGCGACCTCGCTGTCCAAAGGCGGTGTTTTGGCGAGATGGAGCATTTTGCAATCCTCTAAAGACCTTTGTAGACGAATTCTGTCCTTCCATACCTGAAAGTGTGGAATTATAGGTCTTTTGTACCTGACGATACGAAAGAGAAGAGTCTGGTCTATCCATTCCAGTCCTTGGTTCTAATGCTGCTCCTTGAGACACAGGCATAGCAGATTCTGATTCTGGAGGATAACGAGAAAAAAGAGAACCCTGAGTTACATCCATCATACGTTCCGATCCTGACCCTAGATACGAATTAGGATAGAAAGAATCCAATCCTTGGGCTATGGGCATGGATTCACGTCCATCTGCCATAGACATGGATTCTTGAGATCCGCGATTCCTTCGAAGGTTAATACCAAATCTGCTTGATCCTGACACTTTACCTCCTTGAGAATAAGCAGGTTGGGTATAGAATTCCGAATTTGCTCCCTTGGGACAGAGAGAATGTGAAGAAAACGACATCGAGTCAGGTCCCTCAGCAAATATCGAAGATTCATCGGTATCCTGTAAGGAAAGTTGAGAAGTAGGCCTTCTCGCAAACAAGGATGAAGAATAGGCTTCCGGTTCATCACGAACTAAACTAGTAATGAGTCCTCGCTGAGACTGATTAGAAGATTCAATTGGATTTGTAGACGGCTGTTCGAATCCCAAGGCTGATGAAGAGTTCAAAGTATCATATTTACCAGTAGTATTCCAGGTATATGGTACCCTGTCAACGTTATGAGTCCACTGATCCATGTCATCAGGTGCAAACAGACTACTCCGAGGTTGGGAGGGATGAGATAATAGACTTGAGGAGAAGGAATCCCATCGATTCTCTGGGAATAGCGTTCCAGAATAAGGTGAACCATTCGAATTATCCATCCCTAATCCATTTGTCGGTGGAGGGGAGAAATGATTCATACCTATAACTTCCAAAACATGATCACATATCCCTGCACTCCCAAAATACCACATGGTGTCTGTCTGATAGGAACAAACGGCGATAGCAGTTCTATACTGTCAATCGTCAGTATACTCACTTACCCTTTCGATTCCCTCTTAACAATAGTTTTGATAATCTCTTCATTTTCTCTAGATACATTGGGTATCATTTCCATTCGCACGGTAGGCAACTTGTCTCTTATGAACTGTTTCATAATCAAATCCAACTTGTCATGTTCGTCCGATTCCAACAGATATGGAAATACAATTTCGATGCAAAAACCATTTGAAGTTATGTTCAAGCATTCATAACCCATCCTCCTCAAAAAAGATTCCAGTTCGCGTCTTAATGAACTTGAGATGTACTCAGATGCGCCGAGAATGTCAGTCTGAAATACGTACTTCTGGACAGAGGCAGGTGACTGTACAACATCATAATCAGAGAGCATTCTTTTCTGGATGTCTTCTTTAATCCTTTCAGTATGATGAAAGTACCTATAAGATGAAATCGGTACAGAATTGGAACTGTTTTTGGGCTTTTTTCTTTTTCTCCAATAGGATTTACTGAACTTTCTTTCTGGGATTGTTTGATTCTCATTACAAAAAGGATACTTCACTGTTCTATCGTATCCCATTTAGATGCCTACCCAATTGTGCACCTTTTTCTGAGTATAGAATGGGTACAAGGAGTTTAGAATATAGGCATTCTATTGCTATTCATATTCTAGCACTTAAGTGTGTTTGTAGAGAACTTGCTTAGACTCTAATAGTCTCCTTAAGAGATTCAATCATTCGATCATGATGATGATATGCTCTTTGGATTGAAGATTAATCATTAATGTGTTCCTAATAGGTATATTGATTCAGAGTTCATGTTTAACGAATGTTTGAATCCATTTTTATTATTATGGTGTCTTCAACTGTTGATATTTGAAAGCAAGCTCGTAGACGAGTTTGCTGGATTTGTATGCTAATCTCCTTGGCCATCATTTCGAATTGACCATTGAAGTCTAGGATAATCTCTTTCTCTAAGACAGGTTGCCATTCCGTTTCTTGTATGTAGGAGTTCCATTCGTCTATTCCTTCGGTATTCGTCTTATGCAGCATGAAAGTGCACCATTCCATATAACGTTGTTTGATATATACGACAAAAAAGGAGTGTACTCCAAAAATCTTCCATATTTTTGCATTCCATAAACCATCCATGTAGAAAAGTCCTAAATGGAACCTGAAGCTGTTCAGAACCCTTCTGGAGAAGGTAAGTTTCTTCTTGTGGTTGTTATTATAATATAGAGAAGTTGAGTAAGAATGAACTGAAACGACGTGAGAAGATGAAGAGAAAGGAGGCTGAAAAGGCAGCCAAGGAGGCCGCCAAGGCCGAAAAGGCTGCTGCAAATCCAAAGCCTGAGGCTGCTAAGAAGGAGGATGAGGAGGATGTGGACCCAACCAAATACTTTGAAAACCGTTTGGCTGCAGTAAAGAAGGCTGAAGAATCGGGAAACACGCTCTATCCTCACAAGTTTGCCGTTCAATACTCTCTTCCTGAGTTTATTGAAAAGTATTCATATGCTAAGGATGGAGAGCATCTCGAAAGTGAGGTTTGCACAATTGCTGGTCGCGTCATTCTGAAACGTGCTTCTGGAAAGAAGCTGTTCTTCTACACTCTTCAGGGAGATGGAAAGCAGATCCAGGTGATGGCAAGTGAGGCTTTCTATACCGCTGGACCCGAAGCTTTCCAGATGATTACCGGATCCATCAGACGTGGAGACATCATCGGAATCAAGGGATTCCCAGGCCGTTCGAAGCGTGGAGAGTTCTCCATTTTCCCTCAAGAGATGAAGATTCTGTCTCCTTGTCTTCATATGCTTCCCAAGCCTTTCATTGGCCTGACGAATCCTGAGACTCGCTATCGTAAGCGTTATCTGGATCTTATTATGAATCCTCAAGTGCGTGATAAGTTCATCGTGCGAACCCGCATCATTCAGTAGGAGTGAGAAGTATTCTTAAAGTATAGAGGCATTCGTAAGTATCTGGACAACTTGGGCTTCTTGGAAGTAGAGACACCCATGATGAACATGCAGGCTGGAGGAGCCACTGCTAAACCTTTCATCACTCATCACAATGATTTGAACTTGGATCTCTTTATGCGTATTGCTCCCGAGTTGTATCTGAAGCAACTGGTCATTGGTGGATTGGATCGTGTATATGAGATTGGTCGTCAGTTCCGTAACGAGTCCATTGATCTGACACACAACCCTGAGTTCACTACATGTGAGTTCTACATGGCCTATGCTGATGTGTATGATATTATGACCTTGACTGAGGAGATGATATCGGGTATCGTGAAGGATGTCACTGGAGGATACAAAATCACATACCATCCTCAAGGTCCCGATACCGAAGGAGTGGAGATCGATTTCACTCCTCCATGGAAGCGTTACAGTATGATTGAGGAGCTGGAGAATCAGGGTGGCTTTAAGCTTCCCATGCCTCTGGAATCGCAGGAGTGTTATGATTTCCTGAAGGCGAAGTGCCAGCAGTTGGGAATCGAGTGCACTCCTCCTCTGACAACTCCTCGTCTGCTGGACAAGCTGGTGGAGCATTTTGTGGAGCCCCTGTGTTTGAATCCATCCTTCATTTGCGACCATCCCGCTATCTGTTCGCCTCTGGCTAAGTACCATCGTAGCAAGCCGGGTCTGTGCGAGCGTTTCGAACTGTTTGTGAACTACACTGAGTTGGCCAATGCCTATACTGAACTGAACAATCCTATCGTCCAGCGTGAGCGTTTCATGCAGCAGGCCAAGGATAAGTCGAAGGGAGATGAGGAAGCTCAGTGTTTGGATGAGGACTTCTGTGTGGCTTTGGAGCATGGTTTGCCTCCTACTGGAGGTTGGGGATTGGGTGTGGATCGTTTGGCTATGTTCTTGACAGACAGCAATAACATCAAGGAGGTGCTATTGTTCCCTGCAATGAAACCAATCGATGAAAATAAGGCTGGTGACGAGGAATAAGGGTGCATTGTTTGTTGAACAACATGTTCAGTTATTGTCATTCATCACAATTGATACGAAGGAATCGACACATTTCTATTCCCTTGTCTCTTCATATCATGCGTACAGGTCTGAAGAACTTAGGAAACACCTGTTTTATGAATGCCGCTCTTCAAGTCGGTTTTTTTAATTTAGAACTAACTCTAGTGTCTCCTGCACTGTCCCGAGCTGGTTCAACAATTTGGATCCCTTCCTTCTACACTTTCTTCTACAAGTGAGAGATAACTGGAATAGTAAATCATAGAGAATGAGTTTACGACACTCTTCCGCCAACTAATTTCAGATACTATGTCAGGGAGGAATGCTGTTGTCTCTCCTCATTCTATCAAAAAGGCTCTTTCAAGTCATCACTTGTATATTGCAGATGGTTCGCAGCATGATGCCCATGAGTTTTTCGTAAATCCTGCTGACTTCTCTGACTTTGTAGATGATTTTTATCCAACTCCTGGAAGAGGAGCAAAACAAATTGCTGGATGCAGATGGAAATTGCTTGTCAAAGGGCATTCTTGACGATCATTCTCTTGATCAGGCAATGAAGGAATGGTGGGATCAGTATATCAATCACAATCCGTCTATCCTTACAAATATCTTCTATGGGTCGATGTTGACCACCATTCGTTGTAACAATTGTCATCATGTAAGATAAGTAATTCCTTGTTTATTCAGTAGGAATCGCGAACAATTTCTTCTTTTAACTCTCTTTTCGTCTCAATCCCTCAAGAACGTTTCCAATTTTCTCTAAATGTAGTTATTGAATATTCTGGGGAGCAAGGAATTTGCTCTTATCAAGTGGACTTAGTTATCCATTCAGAATTAACGCTTTGCTCTATTTCCGACATGTTGGGCAAGTACCTCGATACAAATAATCCAAGTTCGTTTGTTTTCTTACTGGGCACTCGAAATGCAGTAACGCGTTCTCTTCAAGTTCTTTTAGGTTACATCTCTTATCTATAGTATTCCTGGTGTGATAAAGATACACCTATCTCCCTTTTACTCTCAACTACCACTCACTCTACTCTCATTGCCTATTATGTCCTTTCAAACGGGTTAGATGATACCTAGGTGCCTATGGCTCCAATGCAGCTGGATCTGAAGAACATCTTCTTTCTAAGTTCTGTTAAGATTCTGGCCACTGTATCATCTAAGATCTGTCTCATCAACGCCTGTCTCCCGCTCCTGGTCATACGGGATCCTGCTGAATCCAATGATGTGTTCCAGAAGCGCATCTACTGTCTACAGGCTCTCATTTATGATGACTCATCCACCAGTCTCTATCATGCCATGGGAAGTGTCGATAGTATTCCTGTCAATATGGACGCACTCCTCGACAATCTATTCTATCGGGCTGGGGAGGCTGTTGCTGAGAGTCAGCCTTTTATGGCTTGTTTCCAACGACAGATGAGCGAGAATGAAATTGCATGGGATGAACTGCTCCGCCGGACTCATAATAAGGGAGAATGGAGCAGGTTCAATACGATCTCCTTCATCTGCAAAGTATCGATCCCCGAGGGAGTGAATTTATCTGACGTATCGACAGTGAATCCCTCTCGCGATAATCTGTTATCGATTCTCCAATGTCGTCTCCAAATCTCCTTATCAATGATTCGTTCTCGTCGCATAATGGATGCCTCCAGACTACAATTGGAGGACTGCTTCTCTTTTACCTCTACTGTGGACAATCTGGATATGTGTACTGCATGTGGAAAGAAAACGTCCTATTTGATGCAGCAGTGTTTCCCCAAATTGCCACCTATTTTGGTGATTGTATTGAAACGGTTTTCGTATACTCCATCAACTGGTGTGCATCGGTTCTGTCATAGTAGTTCGAAGATTACAACAATGATTGAATTTCCTTTAGAGGGATTGGATTTGCATTCGGTTGTGTGTGGAGAGAGTAATTGTGTGTATGATTTATGTTGCGTTTGTAACCATTCTGGAACTGCTGAGTTTGGTCATTATTATGCGTATTGTCGAGAGGGTGATCGATGGTATGAGTATAATGATGAAATGGTCCATGAAATACCTAAAGAGGTCATTCGAAGTGCGAATGCCTATTTGTTGTTTTATCGGAGGCGAGAGAGTAGTGATACTAATGGAATTGGGAATAAGAATGATCAACAAGAAGGGAATTGTCCTATGAATATTGGGATGGATGTTTCGAAACCTACCAAACCAGAAAAAGTTTGTGAGAATCAACTGAGTCCCGAACTGATGGATGATTCTGAAGAGGAGTGTGTAGTAATGTCAACGAATGAGTTGAATACAACATCTACAATGAAAAACTTAGAAATGGATCAACAAGTTCAGCACAAACCTTGGCGACGATATTTTCTCTTCTTCATATCCTCTTGTATACTTCTCTTGCTTCTTCTAGTTGTACTGTACTTTTAACAAACATGTTTCCTCTACAAAGCAGTTCCACGTTCCAAATTCGCACGAATATCCGTAGTATACCGATCAAAATACCGGTCAAGTTTGCGATTGTATACACGATTCCGTTCATTGATATAATCCACTTTATGCTGGAGATGACTAGATGTTATTCCTCCCATACAATCTTACTATGTACGACGTTTGCTAAACGATTTATTCTTCTCGTCTATCATCTTTTGGTCTTCAACAACCCGATTAATTGCTTCCTCTGACAAACGCACATTCACACCCATTTCATCTGTCGGGTCACGATTTTCATCAGAAGCAGCAACCGACTCTGGCGTCGTCGGGAGATTCTTTAGTCGCTTCTCATACCCACGATAGATGGCATCCTACTTGTTATGAACCTACTACTTTTGTACCTCTCCAAAAACGTTCCATCCATAACTACGAATACGATTCTCCTCCTTTTGCTTTCGTTTTTCGTAGAGCTTCTCTGCCTTATCGGCACTTTCTACCATATATCTACACTTAATCCCAGTATAATAAGACTACGAATTCTTTTCGGTGATTCCTTTTCGTTTCAACTCTCCTTGTTCTTTCCGTTTTGAAGCTGCCCATTCGGCTCTCTCTTCTCGGTCCACATATCTAAAAGAGTTAGAATAACCAGAAACGCCTACGAATCGCTCTTCAATCGTTTTGCTTCCATTTCTACTGCTTTATTATTATATCGTGAAACTAAAAGATGAAGAATATCAAAAGGCCATTACCTTTCGAAAACTTCTCTTTCAACTTCTTCAAGTCTTCAAGTCTCTTCTTCTTTGTCATATCCTCATTATCGACAACTTCTTTTGGAGTTGAAACCTTCGGTTCCTCCATACTCATTAGATTTAAAAAACAACATAGTAGAAACCAGAACTACGGAATTCCAGAAAAAATGTCTCTTTTGTGGAGACAAAATCATTAGTTCTTTGGGAAATCAGCTATATAGGTTGATAAGTCATACGAAGAAGAGTAGATGTCTGTTGCATTAGAAGATTTTTGTCTTATTGTTGCCATTGCTGATGCTGAATTCAATCAGACTCCAAATGTTGAAGGGGAGATGACGAGAATTCTGACTCAATTGAAGAAGAACGAAGAGGCACTGAAGCGGATTAATCAAACAATCCTCGTCTCGGCAATCTATTCGTCGCAGCAAAAGGAGATTAAAGAACAGTGCAAAGAATTAGTTCGTAATGGAATGTTAAATGAATGAGGAACAGAAATGTACCACCAGTCGATGAAGAATCATGTTCGGATGGAGCGCATCAGTGAGCATCCAGCAGTTGACAATTCCGATCCAGCAGCTATTCAGCACCTCCTCCAACTGTATCAAGAAATTGGAACCCATTTTAATGAAACGAGAGAAATTATCCACACTCTTTGTGAACGGATCTGTGGGTTTATTTTACGTCCATCCTGCATTGAAACTGGGAAAAGTGATATCGAGTTGATAGATGTGAGAGATAGAGGTAGGAAACCCTGTGATCCAATATAGTGGTCTACAACAACGCCTTTCTCAAGGTATTATTCATGGGAAATTAATCACAATAGTACTCCTTCAGTTAATTCGAGAAGAAACGGAACGAGAAAACCAAACGACAGATCGAAACGATCTTTGGGTACTTATATGGCAGATAACGATTGAAGCAATCATTCTGTATTCCAATTTGCCTCAAGAAGCTCCTCAGAATGAAGCTCACTTAATCACAGTACTACAGCAATCGATTCAACAGCTTAAACGATCCTATCCATCTCAGTTTGATCGTATCATTGAAGAGGAAGGATTCGTTGCTGCGTTGCGTGACCTTGTATACAAGTATGATACTAGGGATGCATTTATCAAAACAAAACTAACAATCGTTCTGCGGATGGTGGAATAGGCTGTTTGTTGAAACGGTATGAAATGAAACAAAAGTTAGGCCTTCGCGAATAGAAGCGTAATATTCATCTTATTGAATCATGACATCAAACTGGTAGAAGCAGAATACAAAAGCAGTTCATCTCACTATCATTACATGAATCTCTTACCCAACAGCATAATCCCAAAATAGACATTTCAGTACTGAGTTTCACATATAATAACTGATTCTACTAGTTTCTATTCTTTATCACTCTTTATTCCCGTGGGAGATCGATTGGGACCGAAATCCGGTTGTGTGCGAAGAATGGTTAGAATTGCCTATGTTATATGTTGTAATCCGTTTGCTATTTTGGATCCCTGCAGTTGCGTTGCTTTTGCACTCGGATAAAGACTACTACGCATATCACACAAAAGCAACATTTGGGCTTCAATATGGGAATCAGTGTACATCGTTCTTTTGTCTACATAATGGATAGCATTTACAGGTATTGCGGTACCAGTTGAACCATTGTATGCATGTGGAGATATCACAAGTAACCTCACAAATGCAGTTGCAATTATCATCAAGAATATAACGAATGAGGAATGTCATGTAGCAAAACAAGTGGATAATGTATGTATTTTGGTTGTCATTGACAATAGGTTGAGCAATTGGGAGCAATCGGAGTTGTTGTGATGAATGCTGCTACTTATTCTCTCTATGATGACTATTATGAGGTTGATGATCCAAAAAGCAACGAATTTAATGTATGAACGTTTGAATGAATTGATTCTAGATTTCTATTCCAGTTGTTGGAACTACTTATAGTATTGGCCTTCAGATTATCGAGAAGGTCAAACAGAACTCTTCGGCACTGATAACAATCAGTAGCGAATATGAGTGTATGAGTCTTAAAGTGTTGCAATGTAGATGTCTCAATGTCCTTCTGGCAGATGGTTTTAATGTTTATTGTGGTACAAATTAGCAGTAATATCTGATTTTTAGCTGATAGCTCTTTTATGGGGCAGCTATTGGTTGATGATTCTACTTTCGCGCGCATCGGAATATGTGAAGAAGTATCGTCGTTCTCACTATGTTAAGCAAATCAAAAGCACGAAATTCAAGCAGTAGGAACTGATGAGGGAGTTAAGGGTAGAAAGAATGCGGATATTGAGAATCGACCCATATGTTCTGTCTGTCTCTCAGAGTTTGAGAACGGTGAAATGATCAAGACGCTTCGTTGTGGTCATACTTTCCATACAGAGTGTATCGACCCCTGGCTAATCAATGAGCGTGCTCTCTGTCCTGTGTGTCGTCAAGGCATTTATCAAGTGGAAGATTGGGTAGGTGTGATGATAAGAATGAAGTGAAGAATCTTCTAGAAGAGAGTCAGAGTCGCGATATTGATATCCTACTAACACGAATTGGTAAGAGAAAATGGGTTAGAATAACGAGTAGAGAGAAATAGTTCGTGGACACTGGATAACATATTTCGTTGTATCCTCTGTGTAGCAATTGTTTTATCTCCATTTATCACCATATCTTCTGCTTAATTTTGACTTATTCGATTGGTATCGGTTCATTGCTGATTCACCAATCCGTCACTCAATTATCTTACTACATTCTATTCACGATTACATTTGCATTTCCTTGGTTTTTTTGTACACTAGTCGTTTTATGATTGTGTTTCTTGAATCATGTGTTTGAGCATAACAGTTTAGTTTTCATTCCATGAATTCTTATGGAGAACCATGCAATATTTTATGAAGATGGATTTACCACATGGTATTCATATGTCTGAGACAGAATTAGAGTTTGATGGAAAGATATACAGAAGGTGAGATGTGATGAGGCATTGACACCCAGATACTCTTCAGTCCAATCAACAGAAGAATCCTATTTTGACTTTTCTATGCAGTGGAAGGACGAAGTTGTCCTAGATGATGGGGATCATTGACAGATCGACATAGCGTATCACGACTATCAGGCACTGGATGCAAAAGAGAAGGATTATCTAATTCAAATCAAGGGGATGTAAGGTCAGTCGTACTCATTGAGATGAAGAGAACAACGGTCTTCAGGTGTTCGAATCATCACAGAACCATGTAGAGAAGTCGATGTTATGGATTTTGTGTTTGATGATCCTGATGTGATTGCAATGACAATTCTCGTAGGTTTGGGTGCATGGGTTGATTCTAGCAGTTTATGCGTTCTCTCTTGGTTTTAGTAGCATCAGGAATTCTATCCAGCCATTTTGAACTGTCTCGGCTCTTTTGGGTTATTCGCGGAGATGAAATGTTCCTCCGTGTTCTTCCTGTCATTCCGTCAACAAATCCAATTATTCCACCTGATGAACGCTTATGGAACTGGCAACCTAGTGAGAGTGATGGCGTGTATGTTGCTGGAGTGATTCTCAAACGCTTTGTAAAGGTCCTTTTAGCGCTGCTTGAGAAAACAAGTGTGTATCCTGGTTTCTTGGATTTGACATTGACTTTGGCTTCCAATTATGTCCATTCTCTCTTTCCTGAAGCTGATTCCCTATTATGTTCCTATCAACATCCTGTACTGACTGGAGTTCTTAATATTGCTTATGCAATGACCTATCCGATTCCTGCAATTCGATTATCGTTGAATAAGACAATCCAGGTGATGAATTACCTACTACCACCTTCAATGAGGATGGACGAAGTTGAAGACCCCGAGAAGCCAGAAGTAGAATTTGATTCAATCCAACCCTTTTTATCACCGTATAGAAGGTATCGAAGTGAGTTGGATATGGATGACGAATGGGAGCTATTGATAGGAAATCAGTTAGAGAAGTATCTTCAAGTGATCATCCCTCGGTTGCTGAGAGGTTATCGATGTGAAGAGAGAGTCACTCAAAAAACGGAACAAGAATCATTAGAAGAGGAGCGAGGAAAGAAAGTATCACTAATCAAGATTGATAACGAAACGGAATCAATGACAGAAACATCGAGGTCAATCCTTCAGACTGATCAAACTAACCGTCTCATGCATCTTACTGGCAACATCATTGCCATCATCACCTATAATGAATATGTTGTACGCTCAATGGAAACAGAACGAGAAGCAGATAAAGCTGCATATCCCATTCTTCAGTGGAATGTTGATGACATCCTCCAAGAATCCTTTTCAGAAAAGGATATTCAACAATTGATGGATATACTTAACTGGGTTTCCAAGAAAGAGGAAGCTCGCAAACAAGCCATCATATCTATAGAGTGTTTAGTAGTTGTTGCAGATACCTTTTTGCATATTATCTCAACCAATTCATCTGATCAACGTCTTCTTGAGGTCTACGGATTCTTCACATCCATTCGAAGTCTTCCTAATCTTATTCCCTGTTTGTGGTCTATGCGAGAAGGAGAGATCCTTTCCATTTTTCAACAGTACAATTCCTATCCCTTACTAAGTCAAATCGCTCAACTTATTTTTAATAAAGTCCCTAACAAGCTAACAACAAGTTTAATGAGTCAATTTATTCCTCCTCATCCTGTTGCAAGTGCTCTTCTTGACGATATACCCCTTCTCAAACTCATAATCAATCATCCAGCATGTTCACTTCTAGACTTAGAACAGATTATCGATCTCTATAGTTGGAATGGGAAGGATCTCACCATTTTCGCCCCTGTTTTGTTGAATCATGTTGAGGCAATTCATATTCGATATCAATTGGCAATTAGTAGTGTTGTGCACGAAGCAGCTTGTCTTGTACGACTTCTTTCGCTTCCTGGAGCCATGACACCCATGCTCAGTACGATTGCCTTCTACGAATCTCTTGCCCAGTTGGTCCAGGAATCGGTTCACCAGAAAGAGCCTATAGGCGACTTATCCGAAGTGCTCTCGCAGAGTCTTGCTTTCTTCCAAAAGGAGCAGAAAAAGCATCCTGAACATCAGATCGTATTAGTAAGCATCGTAGTCATAGAGAAATGGATTGAGTGATAGAATCGTAGATTGAAGAATAGTATAAAGGACACCGTAACACGATATTTGCAGACACACAGTGATGTGGAATCGGTAGAAATGTTAATGAGACTGTGTTGATATGTTTGTTACAGAATTCTTATCTTGCCTCCCTTTTTGGCAGATGCGAATTGAATGTTTGTACACAACTCGGAAGACACAAAAGAACAAACGATGGCAAGATGGAATCCTGCAACTGAGTTCCGTATCTAAATTTTGCCTTATTGAATTGTAGAACATGAAGTCATTCCAACTGTTGAGTCAGGAGGATGAAATGTTGACTTCGGGATCATTACGAAAAGAGATCTTTCAATGTATTGAGGAAAATGAAGAAAGTTATGAATTTGAAAACCGGGAGTATTTGATTATGGTTGAAAGGGAAAGTCTTTCAATGCCGGATAAAACTTCTCCAAATATTCAAAATAGAGTTACCAATCCCAGTGAATTAATTCAACCACGAGGAAGGAAAGAAATGGATGAAGTGGACTTAATGAGCCTTGTTCAACCAAAGAAACTCAATAGAGACATTCAAATGAATGATGTTGATAGTTTATTGGAATGTATGGCCTTTAAGAAGGTTGCGCTAGATACTTCGTTGGAAACCAAGAATACTATGGATTCGATTCGTTCCAATAATTCTGTATTGCACAACCTTTCTCTACGATCCAACAAGTCGTTAGAGAGAGAACAAACGCAATCATCCTTATCTGATTCTGTACTCGTTGCTGGAATATCAAAAGATTTCTCTCCTTCTATCCCTTTTCAGGGTTTATCTTCTGGAGGCTCCTCGTCTTCAAACCATTTGTTATCTCTAAATCCTTCTGTCCGTTCTCTGTGTACCACGCTTCCAACTTTCGAAGATATTCAATCAAAGAATCTTTCCTTTTTCACCCAGAGTCTTTCTCTCCAGTCTTTCTCTTCAGTTCAACAGTACGAAGCCTATCAGACAGCAGCAATGAATTCACTCATTCGTCACACCATCTATCAGGCATTAGCGCAGTGATCGTTACAATCACATGACGAATGTAGATTATACCAACATAGCAAGATAAAGAATCTCAATACCAGTATTCCGAAATCCGTATCATTTCCCAAAATGATAGGCATTTCCATCTGGGAGGATTGTACCTTGCGCATCAAGAACGAAGGAAACAAGACTTCATCTCGATATTATCTTATTGTACCAGGTCTTAGTAGAAGAAAGGATGAAGGTGATGAGAGTTTCTTCAACCACCTTCTCATTGTAACTGGTTCTACACCCTCCTTCCTTCAAGTCCTATGGCATGGCTGTACTTCGTCTGACCTCATCGAAGTGAAACCTTGGAGTATAGATACGATGAAATCCCAGACATTGACAATAAGGTCATTTGAGAAGCGGACGTTGATTGACGTAGGGTCAATTGACATGGAAATTCGGTGTCTTGAAGCCCTCCCTCAACTCCAGCATCATCATCTAGCTTCTGCTCTTCTTCAACCAGTCTCGTTCACTCGATATCAATATCCATTCGCATCTGTTGTTCTAATGACAGCTCGAGAACGACTTCAGTCACTATTCGCTTTCAATGAAGACCAACAGAGTGTAGTAGATTCTGTTCTTCATTTCTTTGATGAGGCACAATCTTCAGCGCCTCTGCAGCTTATTCAAGGTGTCTTTGGAAGTGGAAAAAGTCTTCTCATCGCTTCCCTTCTTATTCTTATTCATTCATTGCAGCAGGCACGACGAGTTGTATTGGAAGGTGATGAAACACCTGATCTACTTGGTCTTTCAGAGGACTCTGTGGTTGTAGAATCTTTACGTTTGCAGGAACTTCCTATTCCTTCCCTCTCAGTGCTCTTTTGCTCTCATACAAATGTGGCTGTAGATCGAGTGTGTCTATTACTTCAGCAGTATGGATTGAGGCAGTTTCGTCGTGCAGGTAACTTGCGACGTATTCATCCAGCCATTCGTCCGATGTACAATATGCAAGAAACCACGATTGTATGTTCGACAATTTGTGGGTTGCCTACTGATGGTACTCACACAGTTGTAATTGTAGACGAAGCTTCTCAAGTTTACGAGCATTACGCTCTTCTTCCCGTCCTAGTAGCGAATCCACAGCTACTATTGCTTGTTGGAGATCCCAATCAGTTACCACCTGTTCCTATAGGTTCGTTTGAGGTGTGAATATTACTAATAGAACATATACCTCAACTCTCCCAGTCCCTTTTTCAACGTCTTCTTCCTATCTACTCTGTTCAGCTCCTTCGCACTCAGTACCGTTGTCATCCTTCAATCGCTGACCTGGCTTCCAAGCTATTCTATGACTCTCGTCTCCTCAATGCATCTGTCACAGCTTCGCGACCCAAACCACTTCCCAACTATCCACGGATTCTCTTCATTGATATAACCTCTCCGGAAAGGGCTCAAGGAGGTAGAAATTAGTTTGCATGTGAAGAGATAGATTCGTTTGTGAATCCGAGTGAAGTGACTGTCATCCAGCGTCTAGTGAATGAGGTGACATCTACTAATATCTCCATTGGAGTGATCTCATTATATTTGGCACAGTGTCATATGCTGACTCGCTGCATCAACAACCCTCAAGTACAAATATCAACGGTGGATGCTTTTCAAGGAAGTGAGAAGGATATAATAATTCTTTCCACCGTTCGATCACGATCTATTGGGTTTACAGCAGACCCAAAACGATTAAATGTAGCAATAACGCGTGCGCGGGGTCAATTGTTGATCTTAGGAAACCGATTGTTACTAGAATCTAATTCATTATGGAAGCAAGTACTAAGGTATGTAGATGAACAAATGTGATATGTTTGTTAGTAATGATAGAACTATCCTCTGGAATAGTCATTCAGATAATAACTAGATAAGAATAGGTGAAAAAAGCTAAACAACAAGAAACACAGGGGACACAAGAGGACTAATCTACTTCCAACTATTCACCCAACATTTCATGAATCGAATTATCACATCTTATACATTAATGTGAACAAAGTAAAACAAACTTTCTAACACTAAAGACAGTGCAGTAAACAGGGTGACGAACAACCGCTA
>JABLTK010151879.1_pt1 | contig 16872 bp, 11 predicted proteins | sample 7160131 | NCBI WGS metagenome assembly JABLTK01 (sample SAMN14651221, study PRJNA627086) | human gut metagenome | isolation source: feces | host: Homo sapiens
AATATTTCAAGCATTGTTTTGCCTAAGCTGTCAAGGGTGACGGTAGGTTTTAACACACTTCTTTTTTCATATGCTACTTTACACTACCCCGTATTGTTACCTTGCATTCTATATAAGACTTGCTCGAAGTCCCGGCCATTAATATAACTTCCCCTTCATCAACTATGTAATCAAGCTTTCTATTATAATAACCCAAAGCTTTAACCGGAACGGAAAACTCAAATTTCTTTGTTTCCCCCTTACGGATGTTTTGCTTATCAAATGCTTTTAGCTCTTTTACAGGCCTTACATTCTCAGCAAACGGATATGAAACATATATCTGCACAATTTCCTCACCATCAAAGTCACCTGTATTTTTTACATCTACACAAATATCTATTGTTTCATCAACTTTATAATCTTTTTTATCCGTGCATACTTTCAGGTATTCAAAATTCGTATAAGATTTTCCGTAACCAAATTCATAAAGAGGTTCTATCGGTGCATCAATAAATTTTGAACTCCATTCATTTTCTTCCGACGCCGGTCTGCAAGACCTTAATGCGTTATAGTGTATCGTACCTGCCTGACCGCAAACAGCCGGGAATGATGTAACCAGTTTTGCCGACGGATTATATTCTCCGAATAAAACTCTGCAATACGCCTCTCCTGCTCGGCTTCCCAATGCGCCCGAAAACAGTACCGCATCAGAATTTTTCTGCACATCCGTCAATACAATCGGTCGTCCCGAGATAACTATTGTAACAATTTTCTTACCCAAGCTCTTTAAATATTCAAGCAGTCTTTCTTGTTCTCCCGGCAATACAATTTCTGTACGGCTTCGTGCTTCTCCGCACATATCCTTTGTCTGTCCCGCAGCAAAAATCACAACATCGCAATCACTTACGGCTTTTGCTGTTTCCTCAAGCCATATTTCGTCTTTCTTAAAACTGCAGCCTTTCTCATATTTCAGTCCGCACCGTGCTTTTAATGCCTCAAATATTGTTACGCAAGCTTCATCGCTGCATTTGACACTCCATTCACCTGTCATTTCGTATTTGTCATTTGCCATAGGACCTATCAGTGCAATTTTTTCATTCTTCTTTAGCGGAAGAACTCCGTTATTTTCCAACAAGACAATAGACCTCTCAGCGCTTTTTTGCGCTATATCCAAATGTTCCTTACAAAGTATAACATCTTTCAACTTCTTTTTATCCGCATACGGATTTTCAAACAATCCTAATTCATATTTTAACTTCAAAACCTCATATACGGCTTTATCAAGAATTTCTTCCTTCAATGTTCCGTCTTCAATCAGCTTTTTTACAGATTTTCTGAAACAGTCCGATGCCATCTCTATATTAAGTCCTGCTTCTAATGTTTTTCTTGCGGCTTCGCTGTCATTTCTTGCCGTTCCGTGATCTATAAGACTATGTGCCGAAAACGCATCGCTTATCACTACTCCGTCAAACTTCATTTCATTTCTCAGAACATCTGTAAGCAACCATTTGCTTGATGTACACGGTTCACCGTTAATGTCATTAAAAGCTGCCATAACAGATTTAACTCCTGCATTGATACAGGCCCGAAACGGCGGCAAAATATAGTTATATAAAGTAGCCTCGCTTATATCTACATTGCTGTAATCTTTGCCGCCTTCGACAAACCCATACGCAGCAAAGTGTTTTGCACAAGCTGCTATTTTTTCAGGGTTTGATACATCGTCGCCTTGAAATCCCTTTACACGGGAATATGCAAATGCACTTCCCAAATATGTATCCTCACCGGCTCCCTCGCATATTCTGCCCCAAAAAGCATTACGCGCTATATCTACCATCGGCGCAAATGTTAATTTTACACCGCCGTATGCGGCTTCCCGAGCAGCGGCTGCCGCTGTTTCTTCCGCTAATTCAGGTTCCCATGACATTGCTTCTCCCCACGGTATGGGAAACGCCGTTTTATATCCATGAATAACATCTTGACAGAATAATATAGGAATACCCAGTCTCGTTTCTTCAATTGCCGCTCTTTGAATTTCATTTTGCAAATCTATGTCATTAAAATGCGGTAACAATCCTATCTTTCCACTGCGCGCCTCGTCTATATCAACCGTGGATTCATCTATAAACGCATTATTAAAGCCAATCGAAAGCTGTCCGGCTTTTTCTTCTATTGTCATTTCTTTCAAAAGTTTATTGATTGTACTTTCCATAATTTCTCCTATTGAGTTGTATACAGTTTGGTATGATACGAGTATATCATACATTTTACATTTTAGGTAGTGTGATATTTTGTCACACCCTTGTGATTAGACTGTCTTTTTCTACGATATTCCGATATATATTAAGCTGCTGTAAAACATCTCATTAACATATTCCGTTTATCAATTATCCGTCCCTGCACAACTGTGAGAAAATATCACACTTGACACCTCAATTGGTTTATGTTAGAATGATTTTAGAAGTAAAAAGCTCGAAATGTTATAAATTTCAATAAATGAATTTTAAAGAGATGATTTTCTGAAAAATAGTTTGTAGGTGAAAATTCGTTATGATTATATCCATTCTTTTAATAACGATTATAGCTTTATTTATAGTTATTACAAAGCAAAAAAACAAGTATACATTTTTTTATGTGACCGCATTGTGTGCTATAAATATTCTCATTTTTTCACTAATGATATTTACTACAAAGCTTACGCTTTACAGATATATTTTTCAGCTTGAATTCTATATCTACAGGCTTATTGCCAAAATTAAAATTTCCTTTTATGATATAGGTATAATTATAAACTTCGCGGTGAGTTTATTTGTCCTGTCTATATTTTTTTTGGCGAACAAAACTGCCCATTTCAAAAACCCCGATCGGCTCAAATATAAATATATCGCATTTATATTTATCGTTATCTTATATAATTACCTAAACTCTCCGTCATCCCAGCAATATTTGTATCTCATGCAATTCGACGAAGCAAGTGCAGCAAAAGCAATAGTATACTCGAAATTAACGGGTTTATTTAATATTGCCTTTCATATCAGCGTACTGGCGGATGCCTCTGTCATACTAATCTCAGAGTACATGAAAACCTCATTGGTTTTCAAAAAACTGCATTTAAAAGCCTTGGGCATTTCACTGATTATGCTCCTTGTTCTTTTTTATACAGTATTTTTCTTCTCGCCCATTCAGACATATATACACTTCGGCAACATTGCAGAACCCACCTTTTCATCAACAAATTACCTGTTCAACAGTACAGTGTATCTGTATCTGCCGTGTATAATAATAGCTTTCTTTTCAATTATCATCTTCTTCCTCGTTAAATACCGCCTGTTAGATGATATTAATTTGTTGAAAAAGCTAAAAATGAACGGGAAAAGAAAAATCAACCTCGATGAAATCAGACATCTGTTTCATACCTATAAAAATTCATTTGTTGTCATAAACTCTTTATCGGAAAAGGTATTGAAAACCTATGGCTCTCCCGAAAGCATTGCGGCAGCACAAAACATTTCAAAGTATTCGGAAAATCTGATAGATCACATCGGTAAATGCCTTGACATTTATAACAGACCTCATATATCAATGCAGTGTATAGACATTACCGATTGCATATCGGAAACACTTCTGCACATAGATGCACGCGGCATAGATATTGTCAGCAATTTCACAGAGGATTCCCTTATAGTATTTGGTGATCGGTCACAGCTTTCAGAAATGTTTTTCAACATAATATCAAATTCTATCGATGCTATTATCTCAAAGGCAGAGCAAAACGGCAGAATAGAAATAATATGTTGGCGTGAAGACTCTTATATATGTACATCGATTAAAGACAACGGCTGCGGAATGGATAAAAAAATATGCAAAAATATTTTTCAGCCATTTTGGTCAACCAAACGAAGCCGTACAAATTGGGGACTCGGATTAAGTCACGCATATAAAATTATAAGCTGTCATCAGGGTTTTATTAACTGCATGAGTTCACCGGGCAAATATACCGAGTTTCAGATTGTACTCCCGGCCGATTAATTATCTAATGTTTTAAATATTATTATGTGAGGTTATATTTATGAATAAAATTAAAATCATGATATGTGATGATATTGACGAAATACGAAATGATATATGCGATTACATCAATTCCACAGAAGATATGGAGGCGATCGGTTCTGTAGCATCCGGCGCTGAAGCTGTCCGATTTGTTACAGAAAACGAGGTCAAGCCCGACGTTATATTAATGGATATTCAAATGGAAGATGAAATTGCAGGTATAACAGCTACCGAGCAAATATCTTCCGCATACCCCAACATAAAGATATTAATGTTGACCGTTCACGAAAATGATGATCTTATTGTGGATTCATTTTTGGCAGGCGCTGTTGACTTTATTGTCAAATCAGCATCAAAAGATTCGCTTTACTCAACCATTCATAACTCCATGTCACAAAATGAATTCATGGGGCCAATTATGCTGCGAGCCTTGAAAAAGACTGTCCTTGTTAATAAAAAAAGAAAACAAAGCGTTTTATTTTTTATTAACTCGTATTCCACTTTAACCGCAGCCGAAAAAGATGTTCTAAAACTTATTTATCAAGGATATTCTCGTCAAAAGATTGTAGACACACAGCACATATCAATAAATACAGTAAGTACACATATTCGTCACATATTAAAAAAATTGAATTTTTCATCAACGCGTGAAATTACTTCATTCATAAAATCTATTGGTCTATTTGATTACTTTGATTTATAAAAACAATTTTATCTTTGTTTGAAAAACGGCAGTTATTAAAGATTAAACTGCCGTTTTATTATTTTAATAAATCTAAGCCTAAATCAACCAAAATCTATTAACTCATACTAATATTACAAATCGCATTTATATTTTTTCACAATTAAGCGCTCCTTGTTATTTTGTTATATGCTGAAAATCATACATCGGTTTTATATTTTCCATACTTTCAAAAGCGAACGCTTTGATTTCGGTCTGTTTTGTCAAATCCCCACCGGTTACCGTAATAAAATCGGTTTCGATTATAGACTGCGTTTCTTTCGCTTCGGACATCTTTAACTCGCCGAGCGTTCCGTTAACATACTTCGCAATGATAACAGCCGCTGTTTTCCGTCCCTCCGGCAAAGTGAGCTTTGCTTTGAATTTTCCCGCCTTCAATGTCTTATCTGCTTCCGCACCGCTTTCGTCCGTAATTATAAACGAAGCTGACGGGCGGTCTTCTTTTGCTTTATAGTAGCAGGTAACGGTCAGTCCGCCGGCGCCGACGGTCTTGTCCGTACCCTCAGATTTGACCAGGGTGTAGCCGTTCAGCTCCTTTGGAAGCTCCCAGTCAACCTTTGTTCCTGCCGCAGCCGGGAATACGGTGGACTTGGTATTCGGAACGTCACTTCCGTCCTCCAGCTTGTATTCGATGGTAATATCGGCATAGGTTTTGGTTTCTGTATCGTCATCAACAAGCGTTGCACCCGTAGCGTCGTCAACCACCTCAAAACCGACGGTATCGCCATTTTGCAGAACTGCGTTCTGCGGGATAGTATAAACGAGAGAACAGTTGACAAGTCCGGAATCGAAATCGCTGCCGTTATATTCCAGTGCGTTCTTCGTCCAAAACTTGGATTTATCGCCCCAGACGGGAATATCAAATTTCTTCTCCGTTAAAATTTTCCCGCCGTCCGCGGCAGTGGCTACCGTTCCATCGGAATGTTCCACCCACATCCGCAGAGTTACTGTCTTTTTTTCGGTATCCGACAGATTCTGAACGATGGTACGCAGCTCTATCTCGCTGCCCTTAAGTCCGGAATTAAACCGATTTTTGCTATATCCGCTCAAGAGACGGTTGCTCCTGTCAGTATCGTATCGGGAATAACCGTAAGATGTCGCATCTTCAAAAGCAGAGGAGTTTTCGTTTGGGTTTTTGTAGTCTCCGGTATATATCTTTACCTCCGGTTCCGCCACATAGATATCAGGCGAATTTTTGATCAGCTGGCTCATACGCTTGAAACCCTGCAGCCTGCACACATCGCATAATTCACTGTTTGTACTTGACCGCATAATACACATGGAACTTGAATTGTATATATATGAACCATCCGCATGCGGACAGGAATAGGTGTGCCGAAATCCAAGCATGTTCTTCCATTTCACCAGTTTCGGATCCTTTGTGTGCGACAAATTCAGCGACGCTTTCATTGATTCCTCCGATACCGGACTATACCTCACTTCGTACTCATCACCCAGACGCAGCAGCCCATGCCCCAGTTCGTGTCTCACCGTAAACGGAGAGTAGTAGTTATCCGATGATGTAACGATATAGTGGATACCGGATTTAATATTATCATGAGAAGCTCCGAAATAGTTGCCGCTGTTTGCAAGCACAATAAACTGGTCAATGTAATTGTATACATAATAATACGGCTCATACTCGTTATCCCACCGGAACTCGTTCGGATTTGTTGTCTCGGGAACATGCGCATCATGAATCTTTTCTATGAATGCGGGACCTATGGCGCGCTCCAGCATATGATTTTTCCACTGACCGTTCATATTAACAGAGATATAGGCATCACGCGAACCGTTAACTACGCTGAAAAATGTGCTGTCACCGCCATAGGTGTCTATCGACGCCGTACACAGCGCATATACATTGAAGCGATCCGCCATACTGCGGTACGGCTCTGTTTCAAGCGTTTTTCTCCACATTCGCTGAACATCTTTTATAAACTTTGACTGCTGACTTTTGGTATAGCCTTCGGCGCAAAACAAAATTACCATGTTTTCCTTATCGCTCCGGGGTTTCTGAATCACATACACCGGGATTGTAGGGTTAGCGTATTTACCGTCTTTGGAGTAAAACTCTCCCAGCGTAAGCTGAATGTTTTTATCCGTATCAACATCCCAGTTCCCGTCTCCTGTATCACGTTCTGCTCCGGAAAGGCTGATACTCTCCTGCGGCTTGTTTTTCACCGTACCGACATACGGTTCGGACTCTGTTCCTTTGCCCTGCAAAACGGTATAATAGTCAGCGTCCAGATAGAATGCCGGACGGACTCCGTAGTATCCTTTATAAGGAGCGTCACGCCAGATGTTGCCGCGCAGATCAACGTAACGCATGTCGTGGTTACAGTCCGTAATCGGTGTACGCAGCCAATAGTTCCAGCTTTGTCCCGCTTTATTCTTTCCGATGTAGTAGCTTCCAAGCTTCTGCTTAACCGTATTAAGCTGCTTCACGTCAAGCAGAAATACCTTATCGGTAATATTTTCGTAATATGCGCTTTCGTATCCGTCAGCAACCGTATCAATATCGGTATTGTAGGGAAGATTGTTCCCCGGCTCATCAATATAGCCTGCGGTGTACTCCGGATGCGAAACGATGGATCGCTGCGTTACCGTTTTTATTGCGCCGATTTCCTCAGAGCTAAAACTGCTGAGGAAACCTGCTTTCCGGTCATATGCCGTTCCGCTTGAGACATGGCCTGCATCAGGCGGATTGCCGCACAGCCAATCTACCTTTCCGGCCTCTGCGTCGGAATTGAGCCAGGAACGCATATTGCTGTCGCGCCAGTGATTGGAACCGTATTTGCTCCGCCAGCTGTTGCGCCGGTGAGAGCCTGTCTGAGCATTCGCACCGGTCTTTGCATCGTAGGCCATATAATCCTCCAGCACCCTGTCCGAAAGCATCAGCGGGCCGTTTTTGTCAATATCCACACAGCGCCATAAAACAAACTCGTTATTATATGTCCCCAGTCGAATATAGTCTCCGATCTTGATATTTATTTTGGCGTCTGCCGCCTTTGCCGGCAGAACCGTCAGGCTCAGCAGCATTACTGCGGAAAGCAGTATAGCCAGCATCCTTCTTTGTTTCATTTTCATTCTCCTTCCTTATCTCGCAGCATTCCCGCAAAGCGGCCGTATATCCTCCAAACTGTTCCAGAAAAAAGCCCGGAAAGTGTTTGCGGTTGTTTTTGTCCATCCGCCCGGCAGCAAAACCGTTTTTTCTCCCGGTTCGTTAAATGTGACCGGGACTATTGCGGTTCTTTTCAGTTCTTCTCCTTCGTATTCCGCAAAAATTACATATTTTTCTCCGGTATCGTTCAGGGATACCCTTACCTCTTTATCCGATAAAAACAATATTTTTGTTTCCGTCAGCTTTGCAATAGTTTTATTTATCCTTACAATGTCCGACTTTCTTCCGCAAACAAGCGTTACCGTCCCTATGGCTGACCCCTCTGCCGAAGCGGTTGCGGGGGTGACGGTAAATTCATTCACCTCTGCCGTAACATTTGTATATCCGCTTTCCGAAAGCCCTGTTTTTATCTTATATTCAAGCTCCGCTTTGCCGCCGCTGTCGGTTGCCCTATATCCTTCAACAATGCTCTCCGCTATCGCTTTGGCTTTTGCAAGACGGAGTGTATCGTCGAGCGCTTCATGATATTTTACATCAATCGGCGTATCAGTTGACGACACTACCGCACTGTAAACCATGTTGTTTATAAGCTGCATTGAACCGTTCCATGCAGGTCTGCACGTTACGTCTCCGAGCCGGACAAGATTCTGTGGCTCGTCCTTCGGCGCGCTGTATGTGACTACTGCGCCGTCCTGCAGAACAGATATATAAATACATTCCGTACCGACCGCTATGCTTCCGTATGACGAATTTGCCGGAACAGCGCTTAAATCATAAGCAAGATTCATACCATCGCTTGTCAGAATGTTCAGTTTCGGAGATTGTTCGTTATATGTGCTGAAAAGGTAAACTTCTCCGTCCGCTGCCGCCGCATCGTTTGCGTTTGCGCTGCCGGATTCGGTCACAATGCTTTTCCAGCCGTCAGGTTCAAGTGTTTTTGCTTCTGTTTTCTTCACGAAAAAGTCTCCGTATATTACTGCGGGGCAGCCGGATTTATCAAAAATTTCCGGTGACGCAACGAGTTTTACATTCAACGAACTGCCCGACTTTTCAAGCGTACCGGAATTCAGCGCATAAAGCTGCGGATTTTTGCCGCAGTCATCTATCAGTGCATACAGCTTACCGCCTGCCGCACCGAGCGACGGTGCATTTGAATACTTGTTCGCTCCGAAATTCAGTACCGATACCGTATTCCACTTTCCGCCCGAGTATTTTTTCAGTTCACATTTTCCGTTGTAGTCGGCAAAAAGCACGTACGGTTCGCTGTTAAATACAGTCAATGCCCCACTGCCTCCGGTCTCGGCGCACTTTCCGAGATTTGTCCAGTTATCTCCGTCATATCGGAGTACCGAAGACGACCTTATATCCTGCGCCAATACATACAGACTGTTCCCGTCTGCGGCGGTTTTTACCTCTGACGCTTTTATGCCCGATAATGCGCTGCCGCCATCGGCATTTGCTAACGACTTCCAGAGATCCATATTAGTATAATCCGGAAATTCTATACTGAATTTAACCGAATTGACGTTCTGTTCGGTGACCTTGATATGTATTCCCGAATTTCGACCGTCAGAATAACATACAGCGTTATCCGTGATTGTCTGATTCAAATCAAGACTTCCGATTTCCTGTCTCGCAGCAGAATATGCCGGAAGCCCGATCTGCGCTTTTCCGATTTCTCCCGCTGATGCGGTAATACTCGTATCGTTCGGACGGTATACATAGATATAGTCGTTGCCGCGAAGATTGCCTTCATCCTTATATACGGGATTTACTCTATATACAATAATGCCGTCTGCCGGCGCCGTCTGATCCAATGTGTCAAATTTGTATCTTTCGCCTTTTTTGCGGTACTCTATGACAAAATATTCAGTCGGCGAAAACGGCGTCTTTACTTTAACCGCCTGTTTTTTTGTTTCATCCGCATAAGAGGCAGACGCCTCGTATAGGGTATACACGCCGTTTTGCGGCTGTATTTCGTCAACTGTCGTCCAGCCGATTGCCTCGCGCGTTACCGCAAGCGGCATGGGTCTGCCCCCGGGAACGCCCATCGGATCCCACAGTCCGACAGGCGTGTCGCGCGTTTCCGATATATAATTCTGCCGGTAGTAATCCGGCACTCCGAAGGTGTGTATGTATTCGTGTGCCGCCGTATGAATATTAAATCCGTAGTATCCCGAAGTATCACTGAAGGTTGTTTCAATCAGATTATACGGTCCTATGCCTTTTCCCGCGATCTTTGTATCGTTTCCGGCATTGGCGGAATGTGCCACAAAATGTCCGTTCGACTGTACCTGCGCAATAATCATAAGATTATCCGCAACACCGTCGTTATCCCTGTCTATTGTACTGCCGTCAAGATTCGGATATTTTGCATTCAGCTGTCCGGCAATCTCTTTAATCATCTGAATTTCCCCGACCGCACTCTTGTATTCGTCAACAGTCCTTTCCATTGTCAGATAACATATCGAACCGTCGCCGTCCGTTTGCGGGAACACCGATTCGACCATATGCTGTCCGCCGGAAATATCCCGCAAATACTCCTTAAACGATCCTGCCCCGAATTTGTCGTTGACTCCGTTAAATTTGCGGATAAGACTCTCCCAATATGTTCTCGGCGCATTCGCTATGGCGCTGCTGTACGGTTTATTAAAGCCCGTGCCGTTATCGCCCTGTGCGTCGTCCTTAAATCTTACAAGCACAACCATATTGGCAAAATCTCCGATTGCGCCCGCTGCATATACCGGTGCGGCAGCAAACGTGCTTACCATTATCCCGGCTGCCGCCGCTGTACATATTACCGACTTAACAATCCTGTTTATCATCGCCTTCTTTTTTATTGTTTTCATCAGCGCTTCTCCCCTCTTTTAAGAACCCATCAAGTCGGAGATTATCTTCATAATTTTATCATGACATCCTCCGCAGCCCGTTGAGCAATGCGTTATTTTCTGCACATCTTCAAATTCTTTTTCAACATCGGAAAAACGGTCTTTCCGATAAATTGCGTCCTCTATATCAAACAGCTTTACAATGCTCGCAGTCTTTAAAAAATAAGGGCGTGTAAAAAAGAACTTACACACCCTTTAACTTCTATTCGCAATATTAATCTTTACGGCATAATTATCATTATCCCATTCAATCTCCGCACCAAGAGCTTCTGAAACAAACCGCAGCGGAACAAAGGTTTTGTCGTCCTTTATAACAGCGTTTACATCAAGAGTATGGCTTTCGCTGTTTATAAATGCCTTTGGTGAGCCTATCTGCAAGGTAACAAACGAATTTCCCTTTACCGCAATGACGGTTTTTGTAGTCTCATCCCATTGTACAACCGCACCCACTGCGTCAAATATATCGCGCATCGGCACAAGTGTGCGTTCGCTTGCTTCATCTATAAACGGCTCTGTTTCAAAAGTCATTTTCGTGCCGTTTAAGTATACGGACGGACTGTTCCCCTCCGCAAGCGCCGTAATATTAGCCGTCAGCATCAAAGCCGCAAGTATTGTCATAAATATTTTTTTCATATTAATCTCCGTTCTGCCATCTGCAAAATCCATGAAAAAGCCTGCTGTTTCATGTTCTCTGCTCTGCGTATTTTTGTTTATTGTATCACAAAAACTCATTTTTTGCAATACCTTATTTGACAAAACTTTTTACATCGTAATTGCTGAATTTACCTAAAAAACATTGACGAAATCAGAAAAATGTGATACAATATATCTGCGGAAAAATATTATTATAGAAAGGGTTGGGCAAGTATGAAGCAACGGCGTAAAATCAATACATACATACACTCGCGGCACAGGCGAAGATTTGCTTTTTTACACTATTCGTCCTCGGGTATTTATTAAGGTGTGTTCGTTTTCAAAGTGTTTTGGATTCGGACTCACCTTTTTTGTTCTTACGCCGGAAACACTATAGATGACTAAATACACGAAAGGAGCGTGCGGCCTATGAAAGAAAAAAAACGCCGGATATTCGCACTCCGGCATAAACAGAAAGCTGCGGAATACAATAAAAATCACGAAAAAGGAGGTAATTATTTATGAAACGCAAAACAAGCAAACCGATTTCAATTTTGCTTTGTATTGTAATGCTGATTTCGCTTATACCGATGACCGCATTTGCGGACGAGTCGAGGGCTGTAAAGATCACAGACGAGGCAAAATCCGAAAAAGTTACGGACGATTCACATTCATCGAAGATTACAAAAGAGTCAGATTCGGAAAAAATCACGGACGAGGCAAAGTTTATCTCTTTGGAGGAGGCAAAAGAAATTGCATTAAAGGACGCCGAGCTTGACAGAAATAAACAAAAAATAACTTTCACCAAGGCGGAACTGAGCCGTAATAAAGGCAGACCCTGCTACCTGTTGGATTTTTATACCGGGGAAAATCAATATCACTATGAAATTGACGCAAAGACGGGAGAAATTATCTACGGCAGAAAATATATCCTGCTTGCCGACGCAAAAAAGATTGCCGTTGATGATGCCGAATGCACCGAAAAAGTTACCTTTACTGAGGAAGAATTGGTAGACGGCGGCATTAAAACGCCTTATTATCATCTCGTGTTTGCCGACAATAAGACGCAATGGACATACCGAATTAATGCTGTAAGCGGTGATATACTCGAAAAGAAAGATGAAAATATCGGCGAGGCGGATTTAATCTCTTTGGAAAAAGCAAAGTCAATTGCGCTTAAAGATGCCGGTCTTGTTGAAAATGCAGAAAAGATTGTGTTCACCAAGGAAGAGCTAATCCGCAATCAGGACAAGCCCTATTACCTGTTGGAGTTTTACACCGGTAAATATCAGTATCACTATGAGATTGACGCAAAAACGGGCGACATTATCTACGGCAGAAGATATATCCTGCTTGCCGACGCAAAGAGGATTGCCGTTGATGATGCCGAATGCAGCGATAAGGTTACTTTTTTGGAGGCGGAATTGGTAGACGGCGGCATTAAAACACCGTATTATCTGCTTGTCTTTGCAGACAATGAGACGCAGTGGACATACCGTATCAATGCGATAAGCGGCGCTGTGATGGGAAAGCATATTGATGATATCAGCGGTACAAATTTCATTTCCTTGGAGGAAGCAAAGAAAATCGCGCTGAAGGATGCTAAGCTTGGCGACACCGAACAAAAAATTGTTTTTACCAAAACCGAGCTTAACCGCAACCAAGGCAGACCCTGCTACATTTTGGAGTTTTACACCGGTAAATATCAGTATCACTATGAGATTGACGCAAAGACGGGCGAGATTATCTACGGTAGAAGATATATTCTGCTTGCCGACGCAAAAAGGATTGCCGTTGATGATGCAGGCTGCACCGAAAAGGTTACCTTTACCGAGGAAGAACTGGTGGACGGCGGCATTAAAACGCCTTACTACCGGCTCGTATTTACCTACAGGAAAACGCAGTGGACATACCGAATCAATGCGGTAAGCGGCGATATACTCGAAAAGAAAAGCAAGAACACCGATGAGCCGGATTATATCTCTTTGGAGGAAGCAAAAAAGATTGCGCTGAAGGATGCGGAGCTTGACAAATACGCACAAAAAATTGTGTTCACCAAGGCTGAGTTTAACCGTTATCAGGGCAAGCAATGCTATTTATTGGAGTTTTATACCGGCAAAAATCAATATTACTATCAGATTGACGCAAAAACGGGCGAGATTATCTACGGCAGAAGATATATTCTGCTTGCCGACGCAAAAAAGATTGCCGTTGATGATGCCGAATGCACCGACAGAGTTACCTTTTTGGAAGAAGAATTGGTAGACGGCGGCATTAAAACACCTTATTATCATCTGGTATTTGCCGACAGAAAAACGCAGTGGACATACCGAATCAATGCGGTGACGGGCGGCATACTAAAAAAGAAACAAAAGGACATCAAGGTAAAACCCGACATCGAGTGGGAAAATCCGTTCGGTGATGTTAAGAAAAAAGACTGGTTTTACTTTTCGGTGAAATTCGCATATGATTTTGGCTTGATGAAGGGTACAACCGAAATGGAATTCTCACCGGACTCTTATGTGACCAGAGCAATGTTTGTCGTGATTATCTACCGTATGGAGAAAGAGCCGCAAGCCGGAGGCTCCGTGTTTGTGGACGTTGAAATCGGCGGTTATTATGACAAGGCGGTCGCCTGGGCAAATGCAAACGGCATTGTTTCCGGTGTTTCAAAAGACCGTTTTGCACCGAATGATCCGATTACGCGCGAACAGATGGCAACAATTCTTTACCGCTACGCAAATTTCAAGGGATATGATATAGAATCAAACGGCAATACGGCATATACTGACAGTGATTCTATCTCTGACTATGCGAAAAACGCCGTAAGCTGGGCGGCCGCAAACTTACTTATGAAAGGGAATGACGACGGCAGCTTTTTGCCGAATGCAAATACGACAAGAGCGCAGGCTGCTGCCGTATTTACCCGTATGATTGAAAATCTGGAATAAAAGGCGGGCTATAACATACGGTATATTTTCAACGTATAAACCGCCGTTACAAAACGATACGCAAACATAGTCGGTACAATTACAATATTTGCGCGCATCCTCTTAAAGGGGCTGTTAAAAAAGGCACAGACCGTTCATGGGCATAAATGTTACTAAAATGGTATCATTTGTTTAAATAAAGCTCCTTTTTAACAGCCCCTTTTTTCATACCTGAAGCTTTAATTAACTCTGCATTAGCAGAATAGATTTATTTTGCCTGTGCATATGAGCCTAAGAATTTAAAAAACTCGGTATGACTGCGTATTTTATCCAAGGCAAAATATATTGCGGCATCGTCTACATTTCCGTCAATGTCCACAAAGAATACGTACTTACCCAGTTCGGTTTTTACGGGCCGCGATTCAATTTTTGTCATATTAAGTTTTGCATCGGCAAACGTTTTCAGTGCATTGTAAAGACTTCCCGGCGTATTTTCGAGAGTGAATGCAATGGAGGTTTTGTCATGCTGAGTAACTGCTCTCGAACGCTCCTTTTCGATGATAATAAACCGCGTTGAATTATTGTGCTCGTCTCCGCAATTGGGACAAATTATATCCAATCCGTAAATTTCCGCCGCTTTCTGTGCGGCGATACAGGCGATGCTGCCGTCAGACGCTGCGGCAAACTCCGCCGCCTCTGCCGTGGAATTTGTGTATTTTATCGGCGTATTCTCAAATTCATCGCTTAAAATCGTGCGGCACTGACCTATTGCCGGAGAAATAGACGCAATCTGACGAATGTTTTCTTTGTTGTATCCTTTTTTTACCATCAAGTTCTGGCTGATATTTAAAACATACTCACCCGTTATGTAAATCTCCGCACCGAAAGCAAGCGTATCGAGAGTAACATTAATTCCGCCGTCAATCGAATTTTCAATCGGTACTATTCCTGCATTGATTTTTCCGCCGTCAACCGCCTTTATCAGTGATTGTATGGTTTTAAACGGAACAAGCGTATAATTCTTTCCTTTTGCCCATTCGGCAGCCGCCGAGTGTGAAAATGTCCCTGCCGGGCCTAAATATCCGAGCATAATAAGACCTCCGTTTATATAAAAAATAAACCGCCACGAAAGCGGTTTTTGCTCTTTACGTTTCGGGCAGAAATTCATATTCCGCCCGAAACCGTTCAGTCGCTTACAGTTCGCGCCCAACCGCAGCTGCGATAGGCTTCAGCTCAAGCATAAGCTTTGCAAACTTCTCCGGCGTAAGCGACTGCGGACCGTCCGATGCCGCTTTTTCCGGGCAATTGTGAACCTCTATCATCAGTCCGTCCGCACCTGCCGCTATCGCCGCTTTTGCAACGGCAGGAACATACTTGTATATTCCCGTAGCATGGCTCGGATCACCGATTATCGGAAGATGCGACAGCTCCTTTGCTACCGGAATTGCACTTACGTCAAATGTATTTCGTGTAGCTGTTTCGTAGGTTCTTATACCTCTTTCGCAAAGGATAACGTTTTCATTACCCTCAGACATAATATATTCAGCTGCCATAAACCACTCCTCCATGGTGCAGGCAAGTCCGCGCTTTAACAAAATTGGCTTACTGCATTTTCCCACTTCTCTTAGCAGCTTGAAATTCTGCATATTTCTTGCGCCTATTTGTATAATATCCGAATATGATGCAACAAGCTCAACGTCTCTTGTATCGACAACTTCGGTACAAATCGGCATATTAAGAGTTTTTCCGCTGTTGTACATAATTTCCAGTCCGTCTTTTTCCAATCCCTGGAATGAATATGGCGATGAACGCGGCTTGAATGCTCCTCCGCGCAGAATGTTTGCGCCTGCACGCTTTACCGATTCCGACACGGTCGAGAACTGCTCTTGACTTTCAATCGCACACGGACCCGCAAAAACCGCCAGCTTATTTCCGCCGACAGTAACGCCGTGCCCCACCTCAATTACACTCTGCTCCTTTTGCAGCTCCTTTGACGCCAGCTTATACGGCTTCATAATCGGAACGACATTTTCAACACCGCTCATAAGAAGAACTTCGTTCATACTCAGAAGGCGTTTGTCTCCGATAGCGCCTATGACTGTCTTATGTTCACCATAAATGGGATGAGTTTTAAAACCAAAAGATGCCAGACGCTCCTCAACCTTTTCTATTTCCAATGCCGACGCATTGTCTTTCATAATAATAATCAAATTTATCACGTCCTTCTGAATTTTATTCTATTCTATTATAACAAAAAAGAACATTTTTTTCAACTGTTCACTTAACGAAAACAACTATTATAATGAATTTAAAATATGCAAACTGCTGTTTTTTTATACATATTTCAAAAAAACAGTTGAAAAATCCATAAGATATGATATAATATATTAGTTGTACAAAAAGCGGATGTAAAAAGTCCAGACCGCAAAAAGGCAGTTTGGAAATGTCAATAAAAGTGCAGTCGAAATTTACCCCAAATTTCTGAAACTACTTTAATTCTTCAACCGGCATAACTAACAATCCATT
>JABLTK010033023.1_pt1 | contig 16865 bp, 23 predicted proteins | sample 7160131 | NCBI WGS metagenome assembly JABLTK01 (sample SAMN14651221, study PRJNA627086) | human gut metagenome | isolation source: feces | host: Homo sapiens
AAGATAGATAGGTATTGAAAAGAATAATGTCAAGATTAGATCAACGTTCCAGCGGATTTGAGGTATAGTCTATACAGACTTCTCTCTCTTTAACTATACATCAAATCCGGATGATTCATCATTCTACTGTATCATTCCTGCAACAAACAGAACAACCAATTTACAGACATGATTGCAATATTGATACAACTTCATCAACATCCACATTCATGTTGTCACTGATAGGATTCGTCATCACATTGTAGTATTTATTCCCAAGTAATGCCGCCTGTAGATAGACAATCATGTGTACAGCATAACGGAGCGAGTGAAAAGATGGTGTGCTAGGAGTAAACTCGATCACCGTGGTCCCTCTTCGCATGAAAAGCATATTGTAAAAGGCTCCTCCATGAGGCCCCATAATCACATCTACATTGGCCAAGAAACTAAAGAGACCATCAAGATTATCATATTCCTTACTATTGAAGACAACAAGCTCATAATTCTTCTCTTCAACGATCGGTCGAATTGTAGAGAGTAGTATTGACTCGTTCACAACTTGACGACCTGAATTCCGTGTACCTTGATTTCTTGATAGATACAGAACAATGTGTTTGGTTTGTTTCCAGCCAGGATTCAACCAAGGAAGACGGAACATTTCTTGTGCTTGTCGCCATAACTGGGGATGCAAAGGAGGTACCTGACAAGCAAGTATCAGCTTCTTTACGTGCATAATATTACCCGTCCAAGGTACATCCCGAATCGATTTCAACTGGGATTGTTGGATACCCAATCGCATCAAGAGTTTCTTTGGCATTTTGTCAACAATGCTACGGTCCATCACGTAGATGGCATCCTTCTCTGTTTGAATGATCTCTTGTAACTGTACTAACTTCGGAACCACGCCATCAAGGAAATGCTGAAAACTCAGTCCTTCAGGTACTGTTAGATAGACTACGGTCGCATTAACCAAAGGTCCGTTCCATCCAAATGGTTTTACCAGAGACTTAGAGTGATCGGCTGGCCAACCACAATCAAGAGAGCGACTAATAAACCCATTCTCGATCACATCCAAACGTCCAACAAGATACTTCTTCTCAGCCATCACAAGAATGGAAGACTTGTCACACACATTGGGAGTACGAGAACAACTCCAATCTCCAAACTGATTCAGATATTTCACGGGATTCACACAAATATCTTCTGTACATCCGACCGAGGCTCTTAATAACGTCTTGTAGTATTCTGATACATCTTTCAATTCACGACCCTTCATGGATGGGATACGAATTGGAGGTGGAATAACAAATGGAGGATACTTATAATCTACATGTTTCAGAAGACGAGGAGCAGTATCCTGAACTATAGGAATTGAAGTAGGAACAATGGGTTCACTCTGTACAGGAGGATCCGTTCTCTTTGGAATAGAAACAGTTGGTTGAGCAGGAATAGAAACAGTTTGTTTTGGCGGAATAGAGATAGTTTGTTTAGGAGGAATAGTATGTTGTTCCACAGACGAATCCATATTCAATTCGTACTCAAACGATTGGACCTTCCTTCGATTAATTACTCTTGGTTCTCCCAAAACCATCCTGGCATTGAACAGCACTAATGACACTGCTAAGAGAAATACACACACCATTACACACGTATTGAGTAAAGAGAAAGATTTCCTTCTCCGTGTCATCGTCTTTCAGAGAATGAAAGAAACTAGAATTCCCGTGGAACCCATATTATTGCTCATTCTCTTCCTAAAGTGATTCTGATACTAAGAAACAAGAAATGAACTTTGAGTCGAAACAACTCAAACACTATGAGATTCAACACTTGTATATTCAACGTGTCTATTTGCCACGATAGACAAATAACAATTCCAGAACAAACTAACTACATTGATAATAACTAACTGGTACTACCCAACACAAAAGTTCTGAAAACCTACCTTTGGAGGTACGAATAAGAAATTGAAGGCTTGAATGGGGATCCAGATAATAAGATTCGCTTTTTGTGTCGGCAACAGATTCTTGCGAATACTCTCGAGACCAAGTCGTGGCTGCGCTTTGGGCGTCTAGTCGACTGATCTCTATTATTAAGAAATACCTCAAGGAACGAAATGAAAAAGAAGAACAATGCATTGATAGATGGAGACCAAATCGCCTACAATAGACATTAGGTCCTATGTCTACCTGATCAATCACAACTTTCAAGATGATGTTTCCAAGACTCTTTCCTGGGACATAATAGTTGATTAATGTGATATAATAATGACCGATGACTCCAAAGAGACATCCCCAGGCAACGAAGCGGAAGAGACGGAGAAAACGATCACGACGATCTATTTTGGAGGATTTCAGCTTATCCTACTCTTTGTTAGGATTTGAGATAGGATATCACTTAAACCAACAAGGATCATAGAAGTGATACACTTTGTTACAATTGGATTTCTCTATCGGGAACAAGAAGACAAAACAGTTACTTCGATACTTGCAGAATACGTGCTCAGAAGTTTATCCATTCTCTAATGAATGTATTTCCTTAACAAACAACGGAAAACTCATCAAGCTCATTAGGATAGTCGCCCACAGTCACATTCTGTCCTCTAGCAAATAGTCCATAGTTCTGTTGACAAGAGAATAGTTGTTTTCCTTTGTATGATCCATCATTTCGGCCCATTGGTTCATCTAATTCAACTCCAACCCAATATCCGCCTCGATTCACATCTCCCTCTTGCAATTGACCCACCCAGCGAATGGTTCCTCGTCTACCACCCGGATTTACTTCGCAGCGGTCTCCAACCTTCATATCTTTGATAGAATCAATTGAATACTCATTATCGGCAGTGTTCTAAGCAATCACATGTATCTACAAATCCAACTCCTTCCGCAATTCGTTGTGATTCTAGTTGGAGCCTCTGAAATCTTACTGTGTTTTCTCGCTTGCTATATTCTTCATCCGTCATAATCTTCTTCTCGATCTTTGTTTCATCATCTAACCCACCATCTTTTGCAAGTGAATCTGGATTCTACGTATCATAATAACCAACAGTAACGACAAAATCAATACAGTGAACTTCCATTCCATTCTTGAATCCATAATTCTCAAGAGTTGCACTGTCATTTGTTAATTCACATCTCTGCAATCATCATCATCACTCATTGGTACAAATGACCCATCAGCCCCTCGTAACTCCAATCGTTGGAAGTTAACTGGTGTCCCCGAGTGAATTGCTACTTTTCGTTTTAAATCCAGAATCTTGATATCAACCATTCTTCAAACCAATACACTCGATGAAATTGGCATTCTCACTCCATGCATCCGTACTTTCAAATAGTTGTGAGTAATATCAAAACACACTATTCCTGCCTCCACTTCATCATACTCATGACCATCTTTTGCCGTTACATACGCTCGTAAAATGTCCACATCCTCTTTCGAAATGGCAATATTCATATTAAAGAATGACCACCGTTTCTTCGTTAAGACGGGGTTTCGGTGATCACAATAATCTGTTGATCCGAAAGATGCCAAGTTTCGGATTCAATCCATTTGCAAAGAGAATCAATGTCTATACGACTGGAGTGGAGATGGGTGATGCTAAGCGATACTACAGTCGTGATGTCATTCGAATCGGAGGGGAACGCGTTGCTGTTGACCCAATATTGACTCCTGGTGAACCAGGAAGATATCATCAGACTCAATTCGAAGAGAGGATTCAGGAGGAGATGAAAACATCGTTTGATCAACGTGAAAAGCTTAAATTTGTTGAGAAAAAGCCATTTGTGGATGAAAAGGAAGATGCACTGGATGGTTTGAAGAGCCATGACGAATTTGTTCAACTCCAGGAAGAAAAGAAACGACGGAGGGAATTGTACAAGTATCATTTGTCCGCAGTAGTGATTCTGTTGTGAATTGACAGTAGAAAGAGATTGAACGAATTCTGGAATTTGAGCGAATTCACTCTCCTGATGAGATTGTAGAGATTCTTCCTCCTGATCTTCGTCGTTTGTATTTCAAGATTGAGTCAGCTCGTCGTGATATTGAGCTCCAAGAATCTGCAGAAGAGAGAAATGGAAAAAAGGAGTCACTAGCTGCAAGTCTGGACTCTGATATGGATATGTCCTTATCACTGTGAGTGAATATCCTTTCGAACATAATTAGACAACGGTTGCGAACGCCTCAGGCTCGGTATTATGAAGATGTGACTGTTCGTGATACTCAGGGTGTTGTTGTGAGTCATCTTCCTCGAACAGATTCTAGACTATTGCTTAAGAAGCTTGATGAGGACTTTGTAAGGACTCATCCTATCGTTCGTGATGAAGTGTTAAACCTTACGGAGATATCTTCAGAAAAGAGATGCAAAGATTCGCTGAAGTGTTCTGAACAGATTCCTAAAGAAGAGAAACGAATTCGAGTTGCTAAGGATGCTTTTCTCAATCCCAATGTACCTCTAGATTATGAATCATTTTCAAATCCACAAAGGGATCGAGTAAGCAATAGTAAGAGAGATAACGAACGGACTATGGAGCAAATGCAAAGAAGCAATAATTCAAGAACAGATTGTACTCCTAATTCTGAAAGTTCCTATGCTACGAACGAGCAGATGAGTCAGTTACCCCAAATGACGAATGTTCTAACGGTGATTCTGCTTAATACCTAGTATGATCAAGGAACTCCCAACTCAACGATATTCATTCGGAATCTTCCGAAAAACATCACCTGCGAGGAATTAGTTTCATTGTGTTCTCCCTTACACACTAACCAAGCTCAATTCACCCTCTTAACAGGACGGATGAAGGGACAAGCTTTTATATCATTTGGTAAGAAGAGAGCTTCTACCTTAACTTTAGCTGATATCACTTTGGCGACAGAAGCTATACACTATTTACATGGTCTTATTTATAATGGAAATCCAATTATTGTATCCTACAAGCGAAAAAAATGAATTGTTTGTTGTGACATATAATTGTCCCTATTTTTGTCAAGAGGGCCGTTTTCTGCATGTTTTTGAAGTCATTGTGTTTCAGTCTCTCATAAAAGTGATATCATTCAATTTATGATGAATGAAAATGTAGGTATTGATGAATGACCCATCCTGTTCAGTTGTGTTGTATTTATGGGAAACAGACTACTGAGGGGATTGTAGGATGCTTCGTTTCCAAAATCAGATCAAAATCATATAGATATGTCGTCCATTGCGCTATTGACTCTAAAACAGAAGAAACCAGGTCCTCGGCCAAATCGATGCATTTGGTGTAATGAAATCCAGTGTTCCCATTGTCAATGTCCTGGCTATCCGAAGTGTGATCATAAGAGCGGAGAGCCATGTTCCAGATCTAGGTGAGGAATATTGTTTCACGTAACTCGAAGATATAAACGCAGACTAGTTTGTAATCCATGTGAAAAGAATAAACTAAAAGATGACTCTGGAAAGAAAGGTTTTGGAAAGTCCCTTTCGGTATGGTTGATGATCGTAGGTCTCTTTCACGAGAACGGTTTCTTACGAGTCGCCGGAAATCAGAAAACCGTCATATAGGAATGAAGAGTGTTTCTGTGGATAGTGCTCTTAGTGCTCACAATTATAGTTCTGTATGTGCAGAAGTGGAATTTGACTCCTAGAGACAATGTTCGTTTGAAGCGTTACTACGTGTTGCAAGTAAAGAAATACAAAAGGTCGAATCACAAAAGGGTTGTCAACCTGCTACATATGAAGATGTTGGATTGTGTATGGACACCTCTTATCCATCACAAACAACGGAAACTGAAGGTATTATATCTTTGGACGGAGCTGCTGAAGAAGTCTCTGTAGCATCTTCTCGAAGTACACCCACTCCTGTTAGTATGGGTTATTACTATCAACAAGTACCCTATGGACCTATCGGTTACTATCCGGTGTGTAATCCTGTTTCAGCTTATCAGAATTATGGTCATCCTGATAACTTACCTTCTCCTGTTCATGGAGTTCCTCATTTAAGTAGTTCTTTAGAAGCATTACAGGCTGCAGCTATTGCAGCTCAAGAAGCCGAACAGAAACAACCCACACAAGAGCAGTCTTATCACAGGTTTCCTCTACCTGGAATCTAACTTTTCTCTTGAGTGTTTCCATTCAACAAACATGATATTGCACACTGAACATATTAGGATTGCTCTCAAAGATCGTCATACCCTGTACCATTTGGTCCACATGGAAACGAACCTCATCCTTAGAGATTCCTTGAGGCTCTAATGCACGCTCGATGTCATCCAATAGCATACCTTCTCCTCCACTTTCACGATTCATTCGAAGCAAATTATAAATCTACATGACAATCACTCCCATTCATATACTTTCGATTCTGTGTCTGACATGTCTATTCCATAACCACTAGCTCCGTGATCGGCTATTGCTGTACTTCCAACCATTGAAGTCGAGTTCATTCCATTACATTTCTTCTTGTAGTACAAATAGCAACTAATTGCTGATAAGTAATGCTCTGTAATTTCATCAAAATTGAAGAGTGGAAGAGTGGTATGAATCGAGAGAGACACACGATCTCGATAAACCTTCAAAAGACCAATTATTTTTACATATCCACTTGTACTAGTTGTTAATTATTTCACTAAAACGATACATAGATTCTTCCGAGGCCATATAGGCCTTTCCCGAAATCGAGCCAGTACCATCGTGGATTGTATATTCTTTACTTCCTCCAGTTCCTTCCAAACAACTTGTAATTAACCCACAGACACATACCTAGATGTGAAACCATTCCTAATTCAAAACATTTGTTATCTTCATATCGAATAACGAAAAGGATCCTTCTTGTTGCTTGAAACACTTGTTCACCATCGATACCACAATAGGAAGAATGCTTCTTGGTTCGTTACTCTAGTCCCTCATTTCAATAATTCATTCATACTCTTGAAGGAGTCCCTGGACCTCCCGTTCCAGTATAGTTTCCAGTCGAAGCATTTAGATCTGCTCCTCCGTACGGGCTCATATCATAATACCCTCCTTGCATGTTAGAACCATATCCCGTGTCACCTCCAGCATAATTGTATCCATCTACATTTCAACCAATTTCTATTACTAATCTACCTCCATAATTCATGTTCGTTACTAGACGATCAAAAAGCAATGTGAAAGGAATTGAAAGTGGTTTGTTCCCTTTCCCCGCCAAAAACAAATGCTCTTCTATTTGCAACAAACAATCTCCAACTTATGAACTATCTAAACGAGATCCATTGGATTTGGTTTGGACGAATCAATTGCTGCCACCGGTTTTGGGGCCGTATAGTATACAAAGGTAGCAATAGATAGATTACCAACAGCTAGGAAGAAAGAAAATGTAGGATAAAGGAATACAACAATGCTAACAAGAAGGATATGGAATGACTTCATTTGTAACAGAAGAGAGGATAAGCGCAGCTACAATCAATGAGAAACAATAAACGAAGGAGCTAGTTAACGAATCCGTCTTCTTGAGGATGTACGAGGTGGAGAGACCTCGAATCACCTCTGAAATAACTAAACAAACTGCATAACCATTCCAATTCGTAAAGGTGAGTTGTTGTGTCAGTCGCGGAGAACCAAAGAAGCACATGCGCATAAAGGCTATGACAACGGACCAGCTATTATTCAGAGATACTTTGTGTTCATACAAATAGACCCACAGTGTTTGTTGTGGCATATGGATATCTCGATGCTCTTTCAGGATCCACTCAGTTACTACGGAAGAAACACCCAGAGCACTGGCCGATATGATACCGAGAACTGAAGGAAGAAATGGATAATCTGTAGTATGACATCGAGGACAGGAACGCAGCTCAATTGACATCACTGATGTACACAAGAGAAGTAATGCCATCCAATGCGTCATGGTTAATCTAGATAAGAAGAAAACAGAAGAAAGTACGATCGATGAAGAAGAAAATAGGAGATAATCGCTACAGTGACAATTTGAAAGGATGAGAAGGACTACAGTTGATCCATATGAACAGAAAAACATGAATTGTCAACTCATCGTTGAGCATTCTTTGAAGAACATAATACAGACTCCCAGAAATGGAATTACATATCGAAGGTATTGCCATTAGAAGAATTTCACGAAGAGTTAGTGTCTTTCTGTAATGACGATCCTTCTTTTCCTCCATTTTCAGCCAACAGAACGCAAATAGCATCTTGATGCTCTAAAAATAAGTTATCATGTCATTACCAACTTCCACTGTGATTGTTAGAAGACCTGTGGAATAAGCATAGGATCCGTCTTTATTTCGCGATAACTAAGTGAAAAGGAATTCAGATATGTACTGAGGCTAAAACACCTCTCAATGCTTGGGAGAAAAGAGAGACAAATAGAATAACAAAGAGATGACTTCGGATCATATGTTCAACTCTTTACGACTCATACGAGCAATGTAACAAACAAATATCCTTATGGCTTCTTAATAGTAAATTTGCTTGCTCCTAGTGGTTTTACTGCAAATGGAGTAGCAGGTTTTACTGCGAATGGAGTAGTAGGCTTTACTGTAAAGGCATTAGGTTTAGGAGCGGCAGTTGGAGGTGCAACTGGAGGAGCACTTGTTTGAGGAGCACTTGAAGTACTTGTTTGAGGAGCAGTTGGGGTTGCGACTGGAGCAGGTGCAGGAGCAGCCGCAGCAACAGGTTTATTAATCGTAAAGGCATTCGATGCAGCGCCTGGGGCTTTGATCTTGAATGCATTAGCAATTGGCTTCTTCACAGTGAAGGCATTAACGGCCGCAGGAACCTGGACAGCAACAGGAGCTGCCACGGCAGGGGTAGCAGGGGCAGCAGGGGCAGGAGAAGATATAACTGGTTTCTCCACTGGTTTCTCAATAGTTTTTACAGCCACTTCCTTCGAAGGAATCTCACCAACTATCACTCACTCCATACAACAACATCTACTAGGAACATCGGTATGCAATCTCTTCAGACGATCACCCAAAGCACCATACAAATCCATAACAGTGACTACACATTAACACATCCAGTCTAGTCTACCATTTCCAGGAATAGGCTTACCACCGTTCTTCAGAATCTTGACTTCTACCATATCATACTCGTTGATATCTATAATTACAACCAAAATAGATATCTTACTAGCTTCCTGAAGGGTTCTTGTGTCATTACGATAATACTTCTCACCATTAATCTCAATTTCCATAGGAGAAGTCAACGACACTCCAGTCTCAGCTGAAATGACTTTAAAAAGCTACTGATAAAAGAATCTGTCAGAATCAAACATCATCCACACGGCGAGTGGCAGGAACATCAATATCGGCATATCTCTCTTCCTCATCTACAGAAGGGAATGAAGTCTGGAAGGTAAGGATCATTATGCAAGTAAATTGAAAAAAGTCTGCAAAACTGAAGACACTCTTTTGCTACCTTTTGCCATATGCATATCCGCTGAGAAACTGGAAAAAACCGCGGAATAGTAATTCTCGTATTTAGAATCAAGGATGTGTAGCAAACAAAGATTTCAAAAACAGAATTCACTGGCTAGCGATTTCTATACAAGAACGGAGTAAATAACAGAAGCAGCAATATTAAAGTCACCAAGAAGAGCTAGAATGGAACAGTTTGAAAGAACCGAATCTGATAAGTTTTCCATCGCAGTTTCGCCCAAATCGACAAACAATGCTCTCGCAATCATATCTTTCACCATGGTTTCTCGAGTCTGCCTCTCAGGATGAAACAGAAGAACAAAACAACTCCACACCCATGCGTCTTCCAATAATAACTGTTGAACGAAGCTAGCAGATAGATATTGGAATAGAGCAGGATCTCCAAACGGACACATTGTCTGCAGAATCACGGTTATTTTCCATGCTAGGGCCACATCAAAGACATCAGACGTATAATCTACACATTACAGCATAATGACAGAAATACGCTCTGTTTTAACACAGTCAGCTAAAGTAAACTCAGACTGATTGGAGTGACTCGATACATACAATCGAATTAATGCTACTAACAGATCCATTGTCGTTGAAGGAGCATTCGGATAGATGGGAGTTACATCGACATGAAACTCTGTAACTGATTGGAGGAAGAGTTGAAGAACTGAATCAATCGATTGCTTCTCATTGCCACAATACCACAGTAGCACACCCAGCATTTCAACCCAACTTAAGGTCCATTTCATAATATGAGGCAAATCCCCTGCTAATAACCACAGAAGCAACTGTTGTGACAAAGAGATTGATTCAAACATTCCATCACCTTCCCAACGTTGTACTTGTGTCGACATGACGTACTGATAATCAGAAGAACAATTGATTTGGGCCACTTGTACAGAAAGTCGATCATATCCAGCTTCCTGAAGTGTTTTACATGCAGTATGAATATCATGATGAAGAAGACTCAATACAACATTACTAAACACATTCTCTTCACCTTCACCATGACACTGATAATGACAAAAATAAGGACATTTTAGAGCCATCTGAATCCATCGTCCAAGTAAACGTAGACGAGTGGATTCAGATTCAGGTGTGAAGAGAACGTGAATCAGTTCCCAGACAACCATTTCATACTCCTTCTGTTCTTGTCGAGCAGTATCAGTTAGAGCGATTACCGCTTGTACAGCTGCCTCTGGATCTGCGAAGGAGATTCCAGGGACATCACTCTCTTCGCAGATAGTAACATGATCACGAATCACTTCAAGAGATGATATCGAAGGACAAACAGAAGAACGGTTCACCCACTGGTTAAATGAGATAATCTGATCATTCTCAAGTATCCATGGCCCTGTGAGACGGGCACACCTACTGCAACTTAAAGCTAATTCATTTTCTTGAGAACGACGAGAATGCTGACACTTTTCAATACACTGCAGAATCTGATGTCGATCTTCAGCTCTTGTGTTGATCTCAGGTTGTTTCTCTGGCTGGTGTTTTCTTCGTATCTTCTCAACACACTCTTCTCCCTCATGATCTCGTTTACTTTCCCACAGACCATAACGAGTAAAATGAGGAACCTGAATCACCCATTCTCCACTCTTTTCATCATAGGACACAAATGTAGCTCCTAGCTTTTCTGTGACTTCACGAACATGCAAATCAAAGTTTGACACTCCTTCTGGTGGCTTCACGTTGTAGAAAGTGAGAATTGCCGGATGATTCAATCCTGTACCCAGAGGAGGATAAGAAGGATCTGTCTCTTCCAAGTCTCCATAAACCTACATATGAAAGAACGAAACCAGACCTACTGATATCGATGGCATTCCATTCGGGTCATTCTCAATCGATACGACCTGATCAATGACTAGATCACGAAGATCGACAGGTTCTAGCCATTCGATTTTAGCAACCCCTTTCCTTTCGACAATGAAGTGAGGAACTGCTTCCAATTCACTATTAAGAAGATGCGAAAGTTTATCAAGAGAGGGGGTGATATGGAGTGAAGGATCTTCCAATGAAGGAGCATGACGAACATAGTGAACAATGGATGTGGCAAGGGATTGTTTGTTTGTTGATTCATCTGGAATGATAGTGAACAACACTCCATCACGTAGGTTCTGTAACATCACAGTGTCATTCAATAGCACTTGAGAATGATAAAGAAGATTAAACTGATTTGGACAGCCAGTAATACGCTTACGAATAAGTACTTTCAGATCAGCAATAGTGAGATCATATTGACATGAGATCACTTCAAAGTGCTTCTTATATTCAACCACACATACTCGTTCTGTTCGTTCTTCACTATTATCTTCCATCAACTCTTTCGTTTCTTCTTTGATCACTTGAGGTTCTAAAGGCTTCACTTCAGTCTTCTTTTGTTGGCTATACAATGGTACTGTGACTGGTTTATCCATGTATGAGGGCTGGTTCTGTTTGTTGTCAGGTTCCTTTTGAGATAATTGGAAGGATGACAATGCAAACTGACCGAATGGTTTAGCACGGACTTGTTCTGTCAGAACATTGAAGCCTCCTGCTGATAGACCAGAATTGGAAGTATTGTTTCCAAAACTGAATCCACCTCCATTATTGTTGTTACCAAAATTGAATCCTCCTCCATTGTTATTGTTATTGCCAAAACCAAATCCACCTCCATTATTATTGTTACCAAAACCAAAGCCCCCCTTATTGTTATTACCGAAACCGAAACCTCCTCCATTGTTATTACCAAATCCTCCATTATTATTGCCAAAACCGAAACCCCCCCCATTATTGTTATTGCCTAGTCCAAATCCTCCACCTCCATTGTTATTACCAAATCCGAAACCACCTCCATTGTTATTGCCGAATCCAAAACCACCTTTGTTGTTATTGTTACCAAAACCTCCATTGTTATTACCGAATCCAAAACCACTCGTAGTATTCGTATTCCCAAATCCACCACCATTATTGTTATTCCCAAAGCCCCCCTTATTGTTGTTACCGAAACCAAAACCACCTCCATTATTGTTATTACCAAATCCTCCATTATTATTGCCAAAACCGAAACCTCCCCCATTATTGTTATTGTTACCAAAACTGAAGCCACCACCGTTATTATTGCCGAATCCACCGCCATTATTGTTGTTGTTACCGAATCCAAAGCCACTCTTGTTGTTGTTATTACTACCGAATCCAAATCCTCCTCCATTGTTGTTGCCAAATCCACCCCCACTGCCATTGTTGTTACCAAATCCAAATCCTCCTCCCTTGTTACCGAATCCACCACTGTTGTTGTTATTATTACCAAATCCACCACTGTTGTTGTTATTACTACCAAATCCACCACTGTTGTTGTTATTACTACCAAATCCAAATCCCCCAGTACGATTAGTACCAAAACCACCTCCAGTATTGTTGTTACCAAATCCACCAGCAGTATTCCCAAAACTACTACCAGTACCACCAAATCCACTACTTGCATTACCAGAACCTCCAAAACCACTTGGAGTCGACATCCCAAATCCAGTTGTAGTATTTCCAAAACCTCCATTAGAATTTCCATAACCACCAAATGCGTTACTAGACCCAAAGGAATTCTGACCCATTCCCGAATACGTTGCATTCTTGTTAACCGAGTTTTTCTAGTCACTTAGAATATAAAAAAATACCTACCAATGTATTTCCATTTGAATAATCCTCCAAACGAACTTGCAGTGGAGATTTCTTGGAATACTCACGCATTAAGCATATGTTGTAGTTCTTGACGGATTGGCCATTCTTAGTATACTATATGTCACATAGAAAGAGAAGAAGCTACAACTGTCGGAGAAAATGGTTTGAATGTTCCTTTCTATGCCTTTATCTAATTATGGAAACTTCCTACATTCGATTGATTAGAGGATGATGCATTTCCAATGGAACCTAGAGATCACATTCGTACATCAATTCACACCTGACATTCCTCTATTATTCGAAAACATAGAATTCATTGATGTTGCTTTCAGCCAATTATTCGTTCGTTAATATGATTGGAGAACGAATGCTGTTTCCTCATTATTTGGCAACAACGATTAAGAACCTCATAATTGGAGAGGAGATGGCTTGAAGATGATCTGGAAAGAGAATCTCAAATATCAAAGAATCATTCATCTCCATATACTTGTAGTTGGATCGCTACAAGAAACACACAGAGACCAAAACGAGAATGCAAGAGTCCATTGATTTACAGACACTATCTGGTATGTGTTTCCAAAGGTAGTAATTGTCAGCAGAAATCAAGAAACGGAACCAAGCTCGACAGCAGAGTAAGGGATCAAAAGGACGGGTATTACAGATGAGGGAGGATCAGAGATAGAAAAAGAACGAGCGAAGTATCAAAAAGGATCCCAAAGAGTGTACAACGAAGAAAGGAAAACGTACATCACTATTCTAGGTACTCATGAATCAGGATGTACCATCCAAGATCTTATTGAATCAGTGGATGGGATTGGCGCAAAGGTGGTAACAGAAACATTTCTTTCAATGAAGGATCAAGTGGGAGATGATACCTCTCTTGGACCGCAACACTTTGAAATGATTAGTCTACTTGGGAAAGGTGCTACAGCAAGAGTGATCCTTGTTCGTTGCCTACTGAATCAGCGTGTCTATGCTATGAAAGTGCTTGACAAAGTTGTGTTCCAGTCTCAAACGGCACTAGACAGTGCTGTACATGAACGTCGTGTGATGGCAAGGGTCAGATTGCTCTTCGATTGTCACTTCTAGTTAAAGAATCCTTTTATCGTGAATCTGTATTGCTCGTTTCAGACTGCAGAAAATGTATAGAATACGAATTGGTGTTTCCGATTAGCTGTACTTGATCATGGACTTTTGTCAGGGAGGAGAACTATTCAAGCATATTCTTGACAGAGGGTTCTTTGATGAGGTTACTAATGAATATCGCAGTTAGAATTAGGATTCCGCTCGTTTCTACATTGCGGAAGTGATCCTGGCAATTGAGAGTCTTCATAAGGCTGGAATCATTCATCGAGATATCAAACCCGAGAATATCCTTATTTCCTCAACTGGTCATGTTGTCGTGTGTGATCTTGGGGTATGTTATGACCGAATGCAAAATGTTCCTTGTTCCTCTCCTGAAGCATCTCCTGATCCTGATAATGATATGTACGACAATCGGGTTTGTGGTACATATGATTACATGGCACCTGAAGTGATTGCTCAGAGTGCTCCTTATGGAAAGGCAGTAGATTGGTGGTCAGTTGGTTGTTTACTGTATGAGATGACTTCAGGTAATCCTCCATTTGTTTGCAATAGTCGCAAAAAGATGCTTGATATGATCATGCGAAGCAAGCTGAAACTCCCACCATTCCTCTCGAAGGACCTTCATTCTTTATTACGAGGCCTTCTGGAACGTGATGTATCGAAACGGTTAGGAGCAGAAAAAGCAACATTCACGCAGATTGGTGGTGTGGCAAAATTGAAGCAGCATCCTTTTTTCAAGGTTCCAAACACCAATATGGGTGACATCTAGAAAATCGATTGGTATGCATTAGAACGAGGCGAAATTGAACCTCCGCTGCATCTCCAGTTTGATTCAGATATTGATACGAAGTACTTCTTACAGATGTATACCCAGTTCCCGCTAGATCAACTTCAACATTTGTATTCCAATATCAGAGGTCATCCTGTGAAACATTTTACCTTTATTGGAGAAGAATTCAAAGAATTTGAATGTTGCAAGAAAACAGAATCTAATGGTGAGGAGAACATCCTTTACGAGAAGACGGAGAATCCAGAGAGTGAGGTAACTCATGGAGGGTTGCCTTCAATATGACTATCTCAATGGATTCTCTTCATAACATTCATTATCTTTTTGGTTGATTCCCAGATGTTTGTTTTCTAATTATCAAGATAGTATGTAAAGTTATTTATAACTATTAAACGACTAATAACCTACATAAATCCTTTACATATAATATCATTCCTTATACTAATACAATGGGTAGGCGAATTAATTGTGGATAAGCTCAATAATAGAAGGAAGTCTGTTTCGCAGTCAGACTGTAGCATATCCTTCGCAGTATGAAGTTGAACGATATCAAACTCGACTAGTTAATTTCAAAAAGGAGGGAATGGGAAGAGCATTGTATGATGGTGAACATCGAAATGAAGTGTTGGTAACGTCATGGAAGAATGGAATGAAAAATGGAGATGGTTTTATTTATGATAGAATCACAAAACGAGTGATTCGGAGAATGCAGTTTAAAGATAATGAGCCTATTGACGAGTCTATTATGTCTTCAGCTAATGCTGTGCCTGGAATTGTGGATGGTGAAGATGGAAGTCATTGGGAAGGAGAGACGGTTGATGGTGAACCTTGTGGTGAAGGGTGTATCTATGACGCCGACAATAACCTTATTTATAAAGGTACATTCATTCGTGGAGGTCGTGAGGGATATGGTGTCAGTTATTATCCAAATGTGCTACCACTCACTGTTTCTTATGATGGTCTTTGGTGTCGTGATGTTCGCCATGGAGAAGGGAAAACATACAATCGTCATGGTGAACTCGAAGTAGCTGGATTATATTTGGAGGATGAGCTGATTTCAACAGATGTGTTTATTTCCCGTTTTGAACATATTGACCTGCTGAGCACACTAACAGAGACGATCACAATCGCAGACAACTCCTTGAATGAGATTGTGTCGATGGATCTTTACGAATGCCGCCGTCTGCGTTCCCTTGTGATTGGAGATAATTGCTGTCAGAATGTGAAGTCATTCGGATTACGGTATCTCCGTGATTTGATTACCGTGAAGATCGGAAAGTATAGTTTCACAAATCTCCACGCACCAGTCATTCCTCCTAGAATCAGTGAATTGATTGAAAGAGAGAATCGTTATTGCGAAATTATAAACTGTCCTCGTTTGGAATCCATTTCTATTGACGTAGGATCGTTTTTTGAATTCTCAGAAGTTCGTATGGAGTGTAGGTTCCAAAGATGGGTGACAAGTAGATTTGATTAGTCTTCGTGAACTTCTATTAAGTGAAAGCTCCATCGGAACTGAAGGAGCTCCAGGAAACAACTTCTTCGGATGCAGGTCAATGGAATTGCGTGGATTTTATGAATTGAAACGATTAGTCATTGGGAACTTCTGTTTCCGCTATGCCAATAATGCTGTAATCGAAGACATGCCTGAACTCGAGACTCTGGTATTGGGTGATGATTGTTTGAATTTCTCTGTGCTACTCCAGTTGATCAGTAATACAAAACTAGAGAAATGACAAGTAGATCTACCCTCCTTGAAACAATGGATTGTTCGTGGAAAATGTCTAAATAATTGTACTCAGATTGAAATTGACAGTGAGGAGATGAAAGAATGATGATGTGTAGATGTGCCCAAACTGACGAATCTGGATATCGATACGCTCAATCCTGCAAATCCCTTTTTAGGTAATTTGAAAGAGAAGAAGATAATACAACGTAAATTAGAGATTGATCATTA
>JABLTK010033364.1_pt1 | contig 16851 bp, 14 predicted proteins | sample 7160131 | NCBI WGS metagenome assembly JABLTK01 (sample SAMN14651221, study PRJNA627086) | human gut metagenome | isolation source: feces | host: Homo sapiens
AGCGTTTTAGTAACACTTTTCCTGCATTGTAAAGTGATTCAGTAAAGGAATAAAATGAGAGTGAAGTAATTTAGTAAAATAACAAGAAATGTGTAAAGTAGAATCAGTTAAAGTCAGAATGCCTATTTTATTTGTCATAAGTATATGTGTTAAATGCAAAGAAATATAGAATCATAAAGAAAGGGGAATATGTTATTGTCTGGGAAAAACATAATAATATTATGGAGATGAAAACAAAAACATTTGCCCCCCAATGAATATTGCTTACATATTGTTTCGTTCCTTTATATAATAAGTAATAGAATAATATGGATAATGGAATTCCATAATATCTCATCAAATCAGTTAACCCGTTTGGACTACTCAAAAGTTCATCTCCAAAGACTCTCGAAATAAAAGGACCAAAACCAATCATTGGAGATTGCATTATTTGGGCCCAATGATATGCAATTGCGCCAAACCTTGACCAACTGGAATCATCTGCAGATTGCTCGGCAATTTTTTCTGTCATAAAATCGAGTTGTCCAACATAATAAACAACAGTAAGTAGTACAACAGAAAACAATATTTTATAACCCTTCTTTAAGTTTGAGAATAATATATAACCAATAAATAATACAGCCGTTGCTACATATCCTGTAGTAGAAAAGGTTGTAATATTTGTAAGTATAAAAACTATATTTTTTTTTGATGTAATCCTTTCTTTAAAATAGAACAGATTTATAGCTAAGGCTAATGTTATATAAATAGTGAATCGTCCAGGCTCCCAAAAAGGACCAGAATTTCGTATTAAACCTTCATTATCTAAAGGAATACTATATATATATAGTGTTGTTACTACATTTGTGTTATTCTCTATATTATCCCAACCTAAGAGTGGAAATAGAGATGCGATTGACTTTAAAGCTGATAATCCTGGTTGAAATAGACAGATAAACCATAATATCAAACAAATTAATGATATTAAATAGATCATATCTCTATATATATTCACAAATTTGTTTGAAATAATTTTGGCAAACATGGCACAAATAAAGAGTATACATGCTGGTTTTATGATATTTATTATAGCTCCACCATAATATGCCATTTGGATAAAATGAACAGATAAGACAAGTCCAATAAAAATAATTGTTGTTTTAGATAGTTTATACTTTTTGTGTAAAAAAAAGAATCCTACTATTGGAAGCATATATAACATCCATTCTGGAAAAATACCATAAGTGAATCCTCCACCTGACCATAGAATCAAAAAAAGGAGTATGGCATATTCATACCACTTTGCTGTTTTGTTACCTGTATTTATTTGTTCCATATACCAGTTGCTGTTTGATTGATAAGTTTATTGCATTGCATTTTTGCCCAAATATAATTTACAGCGAATACAATAACATTTGCTATTAATACACCAGATAGTCCCCATGAACTACCTAATAATAATGCTAATGGTATATAGATTATTGCAATTATTCCTGTTAGTATCATTTGGGCAAATACTTTTCCTGTTCCATTGATAATAGTACCATAAACTTTATATAACATCTCAAAGGAAATATACAATAGGATTAGGCCTGTAGTTGAATAGCTTATATCTATGGCATCCTTACCTAACCAAATACCATATATAAATTTTGATACAAATAACATCAATATGCCTATAATAATAGATATTATGCATACCTTTTGTGAAAAGGATATTGTTTTTTTTATCCATGTAAAATCATTGCGTATGTATGCATCTGTTGTTGCTGACCATACAGGCGTTATAACAATAGTGAAAATCATAGTTAATAAACTAACATATTTAAATGCTAAATTATATTCAACAACTGCTTCTGGATTTACAACTCTTGCTATAATAATACTATTTGCTTGAAAGAGTACTATTGTTATCATTTGAAGAACGAAAAACTTCATACCAAGACCTAATATACCACCAACAGATTTTAAATCAATATACTTTAATGATGGTGCAATTTTTCTTAATTTAGTACGAAAGAGTCCAATTGATCCACAAAAAAGTACTAAAGGAGGAATTATACTATTGACTGCACCAATTTGCAAGACAGACGTTATATTAAACACAAATACCTGTATTATCAATGCTATAAGAGCTAATGCTTGCCCAGCAAAAGTAAATAAAGATTGAAAAGCAGGCATTTGATAAGCAAAAAGAATAGAGTTCAATAAACCAAGTAAGAACTGGATACAAAAAGCTATAAAAACGACATTTGTCAGTTCTCTTATTTCTTTTGCATCACTTGTAGGTGAATTCAGAACTTCTAACCAATCAACGAAGGGACTTATAATTAAGAATACCGTTATAATTAATGCTACATATATTGCGAGAGTAGCATAACAGCTACTTACTATTTTTTTTGCAGAATTGAAGTCATTATTTGCTATAAATTCAGGTAGTTTATTTCTTAAACCATTTCCTAAACCTATATCCATGTAACCGACCCAACCTACAATTGATGTGAGAGTTAACAAAACTCCATAATCAGCTCTATCTACATGGTGAAGCATAATAGGGGCTGATATTAGGGTTAAAATCATAGAAATACCCCTAATACCAATCATAGCTGCTGTATTCTTATACATTTTTTTACTACGAGTATCTACGCTACTATACTTCTTTCTAATTTCACCTTTTATATTTAACATCTATCTTTTTATTATTGAATATATAAATGCAAGTGGAATGCAACAACACATTATACACTTATCAGAAAATGACACAATGTCATTAAAAAACCTATGATAACTATATTTATATTTATTATATTTTCTTGCACGAATGTATGCAAGTGGTGTTTTAATGTACGCTTTTAGAATAGCTTGGGGGGGGTAATATCTTTTACCATTATTGACGATATAAATAGAGCCGTAGTAACATGTCATAATGTTTGCTAACGTTTCTTTTTTCATCGATCCTGTATAAGATTCCGGATTTGGCTCAGTACAAACAGAAATAGGAATATTTACAAATAGAGTTTCATATTTTTTATCAAGTTCTAGCCATAGAATACCTCCTTCTGGTACCCATTTTGTATCATCGTGTTCAGAAATTAAGAATTCCTTCATAACACTTGTTTTTATACAAAAGTTTTTATCTCCTTTTACGCCTTTGCGCGCTAAAAGATATCCTCTTGTAATTTGGCTTTCTTCTGGAAATGAAGTACCTCTAACGGACATATCTTTCATGTTCATGCATAGACCCACAACTCCTGCTACACCATTTCTTTTTTCTAAAGGAATAGAATCCAATGCCATGTCATAATTCTTCAAACAATCAGGTAAAAGGTAGTCATCGCTGTCTATGCGAGTTATATACTCTCCAAGAGCATTCTTTATTGCACAATTCTGTGCAGTATGAATACCACCATTTTCCTTATGAATACTTCTAATGTTTATATCAGTATAAGTATCTTTAATCTGATAAAGTATGTCCTTTAGATTATCTGTCGATCCATCATCAATTATTAACCATTCAAATTCCGATTTTGGATAATCGATTTCTGATATATGCTTAGCAAGATCAAACATGTTTCCTGCTCTATTGTAAACAGGTGTAAAAATAGTATGTTTCATGTATGAATACTTTTATAATTGGTATATATATAATAATATAACCTTTGGGTGTTATAAATATAATTGTTTTTTTAAAATTTTCTCCACACCATCTTATTCACAATACCAACATAGCTCTGCACTATTTTAACTACCTTGGTTGAGACATTCTCATCCACATAGTCAGGCACAGGAATACCATGCTGCCCGTCACTGCAAAGTTCAACGGCTGTATCTACAGCCTGAAGCAAAGATTTTTCGTCAATACCAGCGATGATAAAGTCCCCCTTGTCGATAGCCTCAGGACGTTCAGTAGATGTACGGATGCAGATAGCAGGGAAAGGATGGCCTACAGAGGTAAAGAAACTACTCTCCTCAGGAAGTGTACCAGAATCAGATACTACAGCAAAGGCATTCATCTGAAGACAGTTGTAGTCGTGGAAGCCAAGAGGCTCATGCTGAATTACACGTGAGTCAAGCTGGAAACCTGATGCTGCGAGACGATTGCGAGAGCGCGGATGACAGCTGTAGAGAATTGGCATGTCATACTTTTCTGCCATGTGGTTGATAGCGTTGAAGAGAGAAAGGAAGTTCTTCTCTGTATCAATGTTCTCCTCACGGTGAGCGGAAAGGAGGATATACTTGCCCTTCTCCAAACCAAGACGCTGATGAACATCACTTGCCTCTATCTCAGAGAGGTTGTTGTGGAGAACTTCTGCCATAGGTGAGCCTGTAACGTAAGTACGCTCCTTAGGCAGTCCGCAGTCAGCAAGGTTTCTTCTTGCATGCTCTGAATACGCCATGTTTACGTCGCTGATAATATCAACGATACGGCGGTTGGTCTCTTCGGGGAGGCACTCGTCCTTACAGCGGTTGCCTGCCTCCATGTGGAAGATTGGTATATGCAGACGCTTCGCTCCGATAACACTCAAGCATGAGTTGGTATCGCCCAAAACCAATACACCATCGGGCTTTGTTTGTGCAAAGAGTTTGTAAGAACAGTTGATTATGTTACCGCATGTGGCACCAAGGTCATCACCTACTGCATCCATGTATACCTCAGGCTCGGCTAACTTCAGGTCCTTGAAGAATATACCGTTGAGGTTGTAATCGTAGTTCTGGCCTGTGTGGGCGAGAATAACGTCAAAATACTGGCGACACTTGTTGATAACGGCAGCGAGACGGATTATCTCGGGGCGTGTGCCGACAACGATAATGAGCTTTAATTTGCCATTATCCTTAAACTTTATATCTGAATAATCAAATTTGGGTTGCTTGCTCATATGGTGAAAACTTTCATTTTTATGAAAAACACAATTGTTTGATTATCAATGTACAACTCGCAGTTTAAGCAATAAACGCATTTTTACAGTAGAAGTTCATTGACAATCTCAACAATTTATATATGAGTCCACTTGAAAAAGTCAGAGCATTATCAATCTGAAGGTTAAACAGCAAAAAGAAGTCTAAAATGGGTTCTTTTGTGCTATAAATTTCATACAGAATAGTTCTTCTTATGCTTTTAAGTTTTAAACTGTAAGCATTTTGAGGTATTCCTATGTTTTGATGACATTTTTTCAAGGTGACTCATATATAGATTAAGTCTATTCTTATTTTACCTTATCAAAATAGGTATCTGGTTTATTTGGATCAAAAATTTCGTTACAATACATAACTGTAACTAAATCTTCTGTGTCGGAGAGGTTGATGATATTGTGGGTATAACCAGGAAGCATGATGACGGATTGGATTTTGTCACCACTAACTTCATAGTTCAACACTTCATCTGTGCCTTCCTTGCGGAGCTGGATAAGTCCGTGACCTGCTACAACAATAAACTGTTCCCACTTAGTGTTGTGCCAGTGCTCACCTTTGGTGATACCAGGCTTAGAGATGTTGATGCTTACCTGACCACAGTTGAGGGTGTGAACCAATTCTGTGAACGATCCGCGTGGGTCTACATTCATTTTCAAGTCGAAGATAGCCTTGTCCTTAGGCAGATAGCTAAGGAAAGTACTATACAGACGCTTGGCAAATGAATCGGCAGGGATTTCTGGAATCATCAATGTCTTGGGCATGTCGGCAAACTTATGGAGCAAGTCCACTATTTCACCAAGAGTAGCCTTGTGGGTGATAGGACAATAGCAGTACTTGCCTTCTGCTGAAGGAAGTACTTCAAGTCCTTCAAACTCACAATGATGCTCCTCTCCCTTCAATGCGTGAATCATTTCGTCAACAAGGTCATCGATGTAGAGCAGTTCAAGTTCTACACTTGGGTCGTTGACAGTAATGGGGAGGTCATTGGCTATATTGTTGCAGAATGTGGCTACAGCACTGTTATAGTTAGGACGACACCATTTGCCATAGAGGTTGGGGAAACGATAGACCAACACTTTGGCTCCTGTCTCTTTGCCATACTCAAGGAACAAGTCCTCACCTGCCTTCTTACTTCTACCGTACTCGCTGTTGCCGAAACGACCGGTCAAGGATGCTTGCTGAGAACTTGATAGCATCACGGGGCAGTTGTTGTTGTGTGACTTTAATGTGTCGAGCAATGTAGAGGCAAAACCGAAGTTGCCCTTCATAAACTCGTCATTATCCTTTGGGCGGTTTACGCCGGCAAGGTTGAACACGAAGTCACATTCCTTACACCACTGGTCAAGCTGCTCGGGAGTAGAGTCAAGGTCGTATTCGAATACTTCCTTAACTGTAAGGTCGCCATAGCAGCGAGCCTTGCCGTCTTTTATATTATTGAGTTGAGCACAAAGGTTTTTACCTACAAAACCTTTGGCTCCAGTAACTAAGATCTTCATACGCTCAAATTACTGCACGAAGTTACCCTCGCCACTCAACTCTTTCTTAATGTACTCCAGCGCACCAATCTTTGCCTTTGTTTCCTCAAGGTTCAAACGATAGGTGTTGTCTGAGTTAAACTCTTCGATTTCAGCACGCTTTGTGTCTCCTTCCTTAAAGAATTTGTCGTAGTTCAAACCACGGTTGTCAGCAGGAACACGATAGAAGTTACCCATATCTTCTGCCTTGGCGCACTCCTCCTTAGTAAGCAATGTCTCGTACATTTTCTCACCATGACGGATACCAATAACCTTGATTTCTTCTTTCTTGCCACCGAACAGCTCGCATACGGCTTCTGCTTGGGTCTGGATTGTACATGCGGGAGCCTTCTGAACGAGGATATCACCATTCTGACCATGCTCGAAAGCAAAGAGAACGAGGTCTACAGCCTCTTCCAATGACATGATGAAACGGGTCATCTTTGGCTCGGTCAATGTGATAGGGTTGCCATTGCGAATCTGATCAATCCACAAAGGTATTACTGAACCACGTGAACACATCACGTTACCATAACGTGTGCAGCAAATCTTAGTCTTTCCTGAATAGCGGCTCTTTGCCACAGCAATTTTTTCCTCAACAGCCTTGGTGATACCCATAGCATTGATAGGATAAGCAGCCTTATCAGTAGAGAGACAGATAACAGCGCCTACACCAGCCTCAATAGCGGCAGTAAGCACATTGTCAGTACCAATAACATTGGTCTTAACAGCTTCCATTGGGAAGAATTCGCAAGAGGGCACCTGCTTCAAGGCTGCTGCGTGGAAAATATAATCAACACCAGGCATAGCGTTACGGCATGATTGCAAATCACGTACATCACCAATAAAGAACTTAATCTTGTTGGCCACATCAGGATATTTTACCTGATATTCATGGCGCATGTCATCCTGTTTCTTCTCATCACGTGAGAAAATACGAATCTCACCGATGTCAGTACGAAGGAAACGATTTAATACTGCATTACCGAAGGAACCTGTTCCACCAGTAATCATAAGGGTTTTACCTGTAAAAATGCTCATAATTTTATAATATTAATCTGTTATTTATTGTCTGTTTTTATAATAATTTGCATACCATTCCGCAAAGTATCTCAATCCATCTCTTAAACTTGTATTTGGCTTAAAGCCAAAGTCTTGTTCCAATGGTGTAGTATCAGCATAAGTCACTGGCACATCACCTGGCTGCATTGGTACAAGTTCCTTGTGGGCTTCAAAGTCATAGTTATTGGGAAGTACTCCTGCACGTACAAGTTCTTCTTGAAGAATGGTTACGAAGTCGAGAAGATTTTCTGGAGAGTTATTTCCAATGTTGTACACTTTGTATGGAGGAATAGGAAGACCGTCCTCACCATTTTGTTTTTCAGGAGCGTGCTGCATGATACGAACAACACCTTCTACGATGTCATCTACGAATGTAAAATCGCGTTTGCAGTTGCCATAATTGAAAATCTTGATGGTTTCGCCTTTTACTAATTTGTTGGTAAAACCAAAGTATGCCATATCTGGACGGCCAGCAGGACCATAAACTGTAAAGAAACGCAAGCCAGTAGATGGAATGTTGTAGAGTTTGCTATAGGCATGAGCCATAAGCTCGTTGCTCTTCTTGGTAGCGGCATAAAGAGATACAGGGTTGTCAACCTTGTCGTCAGTTGAGTATGGAACTTTCTTGTTGCTGCCGTATACAGATGAAGAGGATGCATACACAAGGTGCTCTACTTCATGATGACGGCAAGCTTCAAGTATGTTGTAAAAGCCGATAAGGTTGCTCTGGATATAAGCATCGGGATTAGTAATGCTGTAACGTACTCCTGCCTGGGCAGCGAGGTTTACAACAACAGAGATATTGTTTTCTGTGAAGATTTTATCTACTGCTTCTTTGTCTGCAATAGAGGCGTGGACAAAAGTCCAGTCACGATTCAAGGCCTCTATTTCTTTCAAACGTTCATACTTGATGTTGACATCATAGTAGTCGGTAATTGAATCAATACCGATTACTTTAATATCCTTGACATCGTGGAAAAGACGCTTTACGAGGTTGCTGCCTATAAAGCCAGCTGCACCTGTTACAAGAACCGTCTTGCCTTCTAAGTTTACATTATATTCTACCATCTCTTAGTCTCTTCTAAATATATCTCGTGTATATACTTTATCCTCTACATCCTTCAAGCAATCATCAAAGCGGTTTGCGATGATTGCCTTGCTCTGTGCCTTAAATTCATCAAGATTATTAACGACCTTACTGCCAAAGAAAGTGGTTCCGTCTTCAAGTGTTGGCTCATATATGATAACTTCTGCGCCTTTTGCTTTGATACGCTTCATAATGCCTTGGATGGCTGACTGGCGGAAGTTGTCTGAGTTGGACTTCATGGTCAAGCGGTAGACACCAATTACACAAGCCTGTTCCTTACTTGCATCCCACTGTCCGTTTTCTGCATAATAGCCAGCTTTACGCAATACAGCATCAGCAATGTAATCCTTACGGGTCTTATTTGATTCAACAATAGCAGACATCATGTTCTGTGGAACATCCTGATAGTTTGCGAGGAGCTGCTTGGTGTCCTTTGGCAAGCAATAGCCACCGTAACCGAATGAAGGGTTATTGTAGTGAGTCCCAATACGTGGATCAAGACCTACACCTTCAATGATGGCTTTTGAATCAAGACCTTTCACTTCAGCATAAGTATCAAGTTCGTTGAAGTAGCTAACACGAAGTGCAAGGTAAGTATTGGCGAAGAGTTTTACTGCCTCGGCTTCCTTCATGCCCATAAAGAGAGTGTCGATGTTTTCCTTGATGGCACCTTCTTGCAAAAGAGCAGCAAAAGTCTTAGCTGCTTCAATCGACATATTAACATCTGTTACTGATTCTATAGCCTTATTCTCAGCCTCAAACTCTGGCTTGTTGATAATCTTGGGATAACCAACGATGATACGGCTTGGATAGAGGTTGTCGTAGAGGGCTTTGCTTTCACGAAGGAACTCGGGAGAGAATAGAAGATTAAACTTCTTAACTCCTTTCTGCGCATACTTCAAATAGAGGTTGCGAGTGTAGCCGACAGGTATGGTTGATTTGATGACCATGATGGCATCAGGATTAACCTCCAACACCAAGTCAATCACTTCCTCTACATGGGTTGTGTCGAAGTAGTTCTTTACAGGGTCATAATTGGTAGGGGCAGCAATAACCACAAAATCAGCATCCGCATAAGCAAATTTGCCATCAAGAGTGGCTACAAGGTTCAATGGCTTTTCAGCCAAATACTTTTCGATATAGTCATCTTGGATAGGTGAAATCTTATTGTTAAGTTTTTCCACCTTTTCCGGAATTACATCTACCGCTGTTACATGATGATGTTGTGATAGCAATGTAGCTATGCTCAGTCCCACGTAGCCGGTACCGGCTACTGCGACTCTGATGTCTTTAAAATCACGCATATTTTTTGTTTGATTAGTTTCTATTATTTTGATAATTCTTAACTCCCAGATAGCCAATCAATCTTTTAAAAAATGAGATGTTATAAAGTGTTTTATCCCAATATTCTTCGTGTAACTTCCTATTTGAAATATACAATAGAGAAAAAAAGATTATTAGACACAAAACGATTATATCGACATACTTTAGTGGGGTTGTCCAGTCCCATTCATTTACGATTTTTGTAACGCAAAGAACAATATATCCTAATGGAAATCCCAATACGAAAATATAATCAGCAATATTTTTCAGCCACGGATATGATTTAAGATAGTACGCTCCTTCACGATTTATAGGGAATAGAGGTGTTGCTTCCGTTAGTCGTTTTTCGCACTCTGATATATATTGGTACATTCTCTCTACTTGAAGTACCACCATATAATACTGTAGCAGATACCAAAATGTAACAAGTATGACCCCCGTATTGATGAAGTGTAAATCAAAGTGCAAATCTTTAACCTGAGCACCTATGATAATGTTTAACTTCTCACCAAAATGTGATGGGGCAACCACCAATCCTATAAGCATAATAGCCAATAAAAGTAAGAATAATGTCATATGGTCACGTTTGGCTATATACGTTTTCTGCTGTTCAAATGTGTCCTTGTAATGATCGTAATATTGGGCTATTTGTTCCGTCTCGTTTTCCATATTACCAACCATATTTTTCCTTATGGAGAGCTGCTTTTACAGATTCAAGGGTAAAAGACATGGCCCACGAAACACCTTGGTTGTAAAGAATATCAGGAGTATTAAGACTTCTGTCCAATTTTACAGCGACAACCTTTTTGCCTAATTCTATCGCTTTGGCTATCTCAAAGTACTGCCAGTTTTTAAAACCTATCAGATTTCTATCTTTGTGATAGCTGTTTGAATATCTGCCAATTATTGCAAGGAGACAATCAGATTCTTTAATCTTAGTCGTTATTGCAGCTTTAACTCGATCTATATTCCAAGAGTTTATTTCTCTTGTGGAACCATCGTCAAATTCAAAATCAATGTACTGATTGGCATCCCAACTATTGAGGATGTATTTGTATTGACGATCATTTTCAAAATCAAAACTTACAAATGTTTTCATTTTTTCTTATGTTTGTATGATTGCAAAATTATTCCACTTACACCGTAAAAACGGTCTGCATAATCATTATTAGGGTGACTATTCGACCATTTCATGCATTCTTCCATCATAGATAGTGGGATATCTGGAGCTTTACCGTTTGAAACATCAATATCCATCAATATTGTTGCCTTTAATTGATAGGCTTCGTAATAATACATCTCAAATACTTCTTGATTTTCATTCCTTTTTGAACTGTATATATCAAGAGCTTCTTCTGCGTATTCTAATGCTTTGTTAAATTTCTTAGCGATACGATAGGCATCCCCGATATTGACACAAGTTTGCGCTACTTCAAATAAATCCTTATCATCCAAATACTTTTCATAAACAATTCTACGCTTTTTAAGTGCCGACTTGTAGTTGCTTATTGCTTTGTCCCACTCTCCATTTTTAGCATAAAGAAAGGCTCTATTATGAAAGGGCTGTGATAGGGAGTGTTCTATGTATTCGGGATCATATGGATAGCGTGCAAACAAACCATCAAGACTTTCTTTAATATAACGAAGTCCCTTTTTATAATATGTATCATCACCTTTTCTGTATCTATCTATGTAGTACGTAGAAAGAACTACACTGAAATGACAAATAGCATCGTAATAATTATCATCAAAGGGACGGTTGTCATATGTCTGATGAAGAGCAGCAAGCAACGTTTCTGCTCTTTCTGCCAATTCCGCACAAACTCCGTAGTTTTTAGGTGCGGCAGCCAAAACGCAAGAATAACACCGCGCTAAATCTACATCATATGATGTATGGGGATTTAGCTTCTGCCATTGTAATATTATCTGTTCGAATATTAGTCCAAGTTCAAATGTTTTTTGTTTGTTATCAGTCTCTACATAATAATGCAAAAGAGAATGAATTACATATGACTTATCATGATGAGCGAATACAGAATCATCTTCTATCTGTGATATTTGTTTGTACGCTTCTTCATACAATTCACCTGCTGATTTATAATCTAAATTACATCCAAAACTATTTGCATAGTTTACACGCATAACTTCTGTAAAAAGTGTATGATAATCATACTGATCTGAAGCATCAACAATCTTTTTGAAAACTGCATCCTCATCATAGTTCATTCCAAAAGGATGTAAATATGTATCACAAATTTGAACTATATGTATTAGTACCTTTATATACTCCGTAACTTGTATGTCACAATATGAGAGAGATGTTTCTGCAGCACTTTCCCATTTTTGTAGCATTGATGAGAGATTATTAAGATGCTGTTTGTTGACACCGTTTTCACACTGTTCTGTGAGAATATTTACTGATTTAGTAAGTTCATGGAAGTTAGATAATGCTCCAGCCTTAATTTTGTCTGTTTGTAGCTTTGCCCAAATGGATTTTGAGCTTTGCTGTAGCTGTATTTTATTGTACCAATTAGCAACCGCGTTATGTATTGATAGTTCCTTTTGAGAACGTTTGTTTGCCAATGTTATAGCAAGTTCCTCATTCTTCACCCTTCCATTTTTGGTGTTTCTTTTAATCTTGATGTCTATCTTTTTTATTTCATCCGCAAGTAGCACTATTGTATCGTGAAGATCTTTATACATCTTAAGTTGGAAGAAAGGTCTGTCACAAAAGTAGATGTAGTCTTCTTCCACCTTAAAAAGCTTGCTCGTATGTGAGGCAATTGGCATTTTATGTCTCATGGCCCACATCAATAAATCACTTTTTACAGTATCTATATGTGAAAATGTTTTAGAAAATCCTTGATATTCAGTATTGATTCTAATGGCAAGTTCGTTTGACTCTTCTCCCGTATGACCCTCAAATTGATACAGAATGGTAGATTCTGGCATATTTACATCTTTGCAGTTGGAATAGGCCGAGATAACCTCTTCTTCATCTTCATTATTCCATTTGTCTTTCATGAAACAAATATAGTGATCTGTAAAGGCTATATTGTCCATTGTACGATATGGATGTAATGTGAAATAGCAATTTAAGGTTTCATCAAGATTAGATTCAAGCCCTCTAATCATATTACTGAATGGTACTCGTATCTCTGCACAATCATTAGGGATCGTGGTATAAAGCCGCCATGAATTGACTGGCATGGCATTAGATGACAGCGTCAAATGATGATTTTGTATATATACATTGATAATCTCATTGATATGAGAGAGCAACTCTCTGTCACAACATTGGCAGACTGTTAGATTCGTTTCTGCTAAGAAGCCATCTAACTCATCATGACTTTCAGTTGTTGGCAGCTGCAATATATGACATTCCTTATTCTGTTCTAAAGCATAATGAACTTCATGTTGAGTGTACTTTCCACATCGTGTTCTAAACATGGCAATGAAAATATCACATGTTTTTATCAACTGTTCGTCATATTCCTGTTGCTTTGATTTGCCCGTGTATTCTGGATAAAAATCTTCCCAACATAACATACGCACCCTTATACCACGTGGACTATAATCATATGATAACCTACGGATATAATCTCCAATCAAAACCCGTTGTTCTGAAAGTTCATAAGATGAAGCTATAAATATTTTGATATTGGTCATGACTAATGAAAGGTCAAAGTCTTTTTGCAACTATTCAAACAGATAGCCGTAGTTGTTTTGCAACGCCTCAAATTCTGTTTCGCAGCGATTATGCAGTTCTTTGTCGCTGTCCTTGAATGTCTTTATAGCTTTCTCTATCTCTTCCTTTACGGTTCTTCCAGCTTCAAAGATGGGTCTAAGCTCGTCTTTGAAATAGTCGATGAAAGGTGCATAGTAGTAGCCTATCTCTTCTATCATAAAATAGAAGGTGTCATAGGCATCTTTCATATCCAGTTTCTTGTCTCTTACATCTGCAAGAGTTTGAAGACGGAGTATTTCTATATTTTCTACTTGGGCCGACACTTCTTGGGCTGTCTTCACTTGATGAAAGTATCGGTCGATAAAGGCGTTGCGCTCATGCAGGTTGCGCTTGTAGAACAGCTCGCGCTCTTTTTTGTCTGCCTCGTTCTTATTTACTTCTTCAAAACGTTCGGCATGTACACCAGATAGAGCTACAGCCATTCCACCGACATCCATGACGAGCTTGCGGTCTCGGGCTATGCGGATTACATAACCTTCGAGTCCGGCATATTCACCAGTTACAATGCGAAGTAGGGTACGGTTCTTGGAATAATAAACAAAAGGACGAAGAAGGAAACGGAGACGTTCTGGCTCGGTTTCTGCCACACGCATGAATGGCTCCATTTGGTTGCAGGGGATGGTGGCAACCTTTCCTGTACTACAATTTTTACAAAGTTTGTATGAATTTACGTTTTTATTTAAGTAGTCCTGTAATGTTTCTGGGTCACCTTGCAGGAATATCAGTCCACTTACAGAAGGGGTTTCCACTTCGCGCATTCCGCCTCTATTCCTGTGACGGGGGACATATTTTATTGTCTTATGCACAAAATGCGTTACTCCATCTTTCTTTAGCTGTTCTTCTATTGACTTTACTTTTTGATTGTGTACAAAAAGATAACTCCATGACGTGCAGTTATCTTTATCGTCATTATTTGGAACCACTTTAGGAATGGATTCGTTTTCTTTCTCAGTCTCAGTTTCCTTGTTCACCTGCGAACACTTCTTTATCGCTGAACCAGTCATTTCGTCTAGCTCAGAAACGTGTGTGCCCTCTGGAAATTCATTGCTTTCAGATGTCTGAAAACACTTTGTTTCGTCGGCTGTAGACTGAGAAACCGTGCAATCCTGCTTCATAACCTCTCCGCTACTTTATGTCACTGCTGGCTGCCATCACCTGGGATGACGATGCCAATTTTACAATAACATTGTTCATAAATTCATACTATCTGTGTGTATGTTTGTCCAGTTATGGGATTCAATGTTTTACAAATCAAATGTGCTGATTGCGCCGCATTGTCACCTCATAGTGGCTTTGTGTCTCTATCCGTTCATCCGTATTTTGTACGTCAAAATACGGATGAACCGAATTGGGACTGAAAATCAAGGCTTTTTATGGTGCTGATATGGCAGATTTATTAAACATTTCTACGGAAAATCGCAAAATGGCGGAAGATTTTCGGGAGAAGATGATAATAAATGCAAGAAAAAATGTACCTTTGCAGCACGTTCCGTATTTTGACGTACAAAATACGGATGAGAGACATTCATTTGTTAAACATTTTTCTTGCTTATTTTCCGTATTATTTTCTTGTTTGCCTCGTTGATTTTCGACACATCAATGGAGTTCAGATACACTTGCGTTGTCTTTATGGAGTTATGCCCCATGCCCTCGCTGATTATTGGAATAGGTATGTCCATGTCTCTCGCTATGCTTGCCCATGTATGCCGTGCGGTATATGTGGTGAGTGGCATTTTCAACCCTGTAATTTCACCTATCTTCTTCAAATTATAGTTGATGTTCTCCAACATACGATGATATTGTTTTTGTTCGGTTCCGTCATCTTGCTGAATAATAGGAAGAAGATAGGGACTGGCGGAATTTATTTGTGCGTATCGGTCGATTATTTCTTGCGCCTCTTTTACCCATTCCACCGTCAGATATTGGTTGGTCTTCTTGCGGCTATAAGCCAACATTTTATTTTTCAAGTCCTTCTTTCGCAGATAGGCGATGTCGACGAACGGCATTCCTCGCATATAGAAACTGAACATAAACACGTCACGGGCAAAGGCTATAGACGTACCTTCGGGCAATTGCAGCGTAGCTATGGCTCTCATCTCTTTTTCGCTGATGGCTCGTTTGGTGGTTTTGACGTATGACAGACGCACATGACTGAACAGATTGCTGTCTATCCTCACTCCTTCATCGGTTGCCTTATATAATAAGGTGCATAGTGTACGCAGATAGCAACTTATACTGTTCTGCTTCAACCTTCTGTCTTTGAGCCATGCCTCATAACACTCCATCATGTCTGGAGTGAGTTCGTCAAAGGTCAAGTCTTTGCCTTCACGAAACTCTTTGAACCGCCGATAGGCGTTAGTATATGTCATGGCTGTCCCTTGCCGTTTCATCTGTTCTTTCTTCGTCACCTGTTCTTGTAGAAACATAAAGACAGTCTTTTGTGTCTTGGTTTTATTGAAAGCATCGCACAGTTCATTTATAGTGACATTCTTATGCTGGTTTCCCATTGCCACGATAATGCTGTCCCATTGCTTCAACTCCCAATTTATTTGGCTCTGCATCTTTTCTAATTCTGCCTTTCGTTCGCTGTTTGGCAGAATCAGCACTTCGCCTACCTTTTCATCCCATTCATATGGGTATGCATGATACCCAGTGCTTATCCACTTCACTTTTCGCTTGTGTATCACCTGATAATACAGCGTTCCCTCTGTCTCGGGTACTGACGACGTACGGAATTTCAATTTTATTGTTGCCATTAAATGTTTGTTTTTACGGGTTATTACTACCTATAAATAAGGTCTTGTCCTAACTATATTGTCAGAACAAGACCTTATTTATGTTTTCTGAGTGACAGCAATGTTTAGCAAGCCCCAACGGTTTTTATTCTGTTTATCTCGGTTTTGTCTAAAGCCCACCCTGTAGCACCCAACCATATTCAGGGTTCATACAACAGCCTAAGCTCCGTATTCCGTCTTCTCCTTATCGAAGCAATCACCTTTCCTTTCCATCGGCAGAAGTCCAAATACCCCCTTTCTATATCCCTTTCCCCACGCTCTATCTTCTGCAACAATCGGCTTTTACGGAACGTTCTTCTATCTCCAAGCACTTTATACGGCCCTACCTTATGTAAAAGTTTACATAATGTGGGTTATGTAAGCAATTTTATTATGTAAAAAGCATCTGTTAATTATTTGATTATTAACTTTGTAGTTATTGGATTGTTTACA
>JABLTK010042107.1_pt1 | contig 16833 bp, 24 predicted proteins | sample 7160131 | NCBI WGS metagenome assembly JABLTK01 (sample SAMN14651221, study PRJNA627086) | human gut metagenome | isolation source: feces | host: Homo sapiens
CGGCGATTCAAATTATCGAGATGTACCTTTTCGCCCGCCTTCTCGGAAAAGGCGTACATAATGGCTAAAGATGAGAAACAATATCTCCAACATACCTAGAACACCCAACATATTGCCCAACGTTGATCCACGCTTAGCACTGTAATTCAACATACTGTTGAAGCGGATCTTAAAAGTGGTACTAGGCGACTTCTTAATTCCTTCCAATGCTCCATAACTTCCTCCCACGACCAAACCTAGTCATCACAAGAAAAGAGAAGAACTCTACCTGAGAGATAAAGGATAGCACAATTATGTGACAGACGCTCGTTCCATTTTCTCTGCATAGTTGCTCCTCCAACATAATCAGGAGCGTCGTTATCGATCATACCAAGCATAGGAGACAACTTCGAATAGTCGTAGTCGCCAGTAGTGCTATCAGGAATACCAAAAGGGTTGCTCATGTTCAATGGATAGAGGGCAATGTTTCATTCCGAACAGGAGAAACGGAGAAGCGAAAACGGGGATGCGAATATACTAGCGGACGGTTGGAACTTCGCCGATATCACATCTTTGAGAAAGGATTTCGGTAGATTGCTCTAATTCTGGATCGTAAATTCGACTGGGAGTGAATATAATTGATAGAATCCGTTTACCTTGAATTCAATTTGACTTAACGGCATCAGTATTATGGAATCACAAGCGTATGGAACGGATCCAGTTTGTTCATTTAGTAGACAATTATCGGAAGAACAACTGGACGTTATTCACCAGCTTCTTCTCAAGAGTCCTCCTGGAGAACTTTATGTGGTATTGGAAGGTAAAACTTGTTGGAAAGAAGATCAGTAATAGAAATTAAGGATCTCCTGAATGGAGTTGATATTCCCTCTTCTTTTCTGGAAAGCACATTAAAAGAGTATAACCTTACAAACAATGTCCTGGTGGATGTAGAGGGATCCAAGAAACCCCTTCTTCTTGTTGGATCATTAGATGATGATCGCAGTATCTATCCGGATGACTCTCCAGAATTAAATCAATAAAGACGCTATTCGGCTTCCCGATCACGATATCTGGTTTCTTTCCACAAATAGTACTGATAGCAGCCACCATACAGCCACTACCTCCAGAAATAACGCCTCCTGCATTCGGATATGACCCATCAGTGTTTGTAGCTACAAACATACACTTTTGGTCACGAATATAAGCAGCTGCTCTACTCAGCTTGACATAGTTAATAGCACGATCCAAGCCAACGACTACGGTACCAATTGACGGATTCATTGTCCGCAGTACACTGATGTCTTTTTTATCATTGTCTTCCAATCCACAACAATGAATTCCGACGCCTTCCAACTCTTCAAAGACACCTTGTTCTCCAACAACATAGGCATCTTTGTTGAGTCCTTTTGAAGCCAGATATCGGGCTGTAGCATAGGAAGATCTAGAAATAAGGAAATTGAAAAGGCTTTGACGTGATCACTTCATCGACTGAGGAGTTAATCCCCATATCCTGTAGTTTTTTTGCTGTTTCCAATCTGCTCTTTGTGGAGTTATTTGTCTACATATCACACCAATTCTTCAAAACACACTAGATAGAAGACTCGTTTTCCCATATCCTTTAGCTTGTTGAGAGTGTCAACAGCTCCGGGAATGGGTTCTTTTCCCTTCCAAATGACACCATCACAATCAAAGAGGAATACGCGGATATCATTGAGTAGTTGACGATCCGCCACAGTAAGACGATGTTTCAGGAGAGACACAGTTGCCATGGAATGTACTGACAGTTTCATCGATAATTGGGGAAATGAGGGCGTTTCTCGTTCCCTGTTTCCCTAATCCAGTACATGCATAATATTTCTGATTGCCATGCTTGCTCCTAAGTTCGTTCGCGCTTTCGCCTCAGCTGCTAAGCCCAAGGTGAGGATTTCAAACTGATGGTGATGAAGTAGATTCTGGTTACGAGACAGATTCCTGCCCCCGCCATGAAGATTCTGACTGACGCTCCTGTGGAGATCGTCCACTGGGATTATCCTGATAAGGCTATGCCCAGAGATAAGCTCCTTGCTGCCGTCAAGGGATGCGATGCCTGTCTGTGTATGCTGACTGAGAAGATCAACGCCGAGTTCTTCGAGGCTGCTGGCCCTCAGCTTAAGACCGTGGCCACGATGTCCGTCGGTTTCGACCACATTGATGTGCCTGAGTGCAAGAAGAGAGGTATTCTCACTGGATACACTCCCGGTGTGCTTCATCACACTGTAGCTGAGCTTACTGTTGCGCTGCTGCTCGCTACCACTCGTCGTCTGAGCCCTGCCATTGATTCCGTCCGTAACGGAGGATGGGGAACCTGGGAGCCTCTGGGCTACTGCGGAACTGATATCTATGGAAAGACTCTGGGTATCTGTGGTATGGGAGAGATTGGTCTTGAGGTCGTGAAGAGAATGCGTGGATTCGGATGCAAGATCATTTACTCTGATATCCGCCGCAAGTTGGACTGGGAGAATGACTACCAGATGGAATATGTGTCTATGGAGGATCTGTTGAAGAGATCTGATTTCATTTCCATCCACACTTCTCTGAACCCTCACACTCGTCACATGTTTAATATGGATAAGTTCAAGCAAATGAAGAAGGATGCCATCATCATCAACACATCTCGTGGTCCTGTGATTGATCAGGAGGATCTCACCAAGGCCCTTCAGCAGGGAATCATTGGTGGAGCTGGTCTTGATGTTGCCGAGCCTGAGCCCATGAAGGCTGATAACCCTCTGCTCAAGATGCCCAACGTTGTGATTCTTCCTCATATTGCCTCTGCTTCGATCGCTACCCGTACTCGCATGGGAGAGATTGCCGCTGAGGTCGCTGTTAACGGTGCTCTGGGCAAGAGAGACTTCGACCCTAAGTGGATTGTCCCTAACAGCTTTTAAGCAATAACAATACACGAACTGTTTGTTAGAAAGTCGTTTATAGTTAACAAACAAGGGAAGATAGAATACAGGCAATAAAAGAGAGAGCACAACACAATAGCATTGTAGGAGATGCTCCAAACCGAGAAACTAGCTGAGGAAAGAGAGAAGCACCTAATGCTCCACCAAACTTCCCCATACAAGTACAGATCCCGTGAAATAGAGATAGTTGATGCTCATCAAAGAGAAGTGAGGGGAGAATGTATGTAGTGGAACCAGGCCCACAAGTGGAGAAGAAGAAAGTGAGATGATATCTAGTACTATATATCCTCATAATCAGTACAGTAAGAAGATAACATAAGAAGGGAAATGATGTCTCAGTCCCATGGTTACCAACATGAACAAGAAGGAAAGAATACCAAATCCCTATGATTGATAGTAATCATGATCCTTACAATCCGTTGAACAGACCGCACATCAAAATGACGGAATAACGAATGAACCACCAACTGACCAGGAACTCCGAAGAGACCCGCAAGAATAAGTGGAATAGTTACTCCTGCAGGCGAATCAGGAATAGGAAGCATGCTTCGAACAATCTCCTTGGATGAGAAGGTATTTCCGTAGGACTAGGAATCATTCCGCACATATAAGGTCACATTGAAATCATAGAGAAACCAGGTCACACCAGTGGCTATGAAGGCTCTCCATACTGGTAATGTTGGCTCAGCTTTCGACTCTGTAGCTGCTTCCTCCACATCAACAAGAGGAAGATAGACAACTCTCTGATAGGAGTAACAGAGAAGGATAAGAGAGATTAACGATGGAAGTGATGCCACTAATAAAATACCTTGCAGAACGGACTGAAGAGCATTGGGAAAGGCTTTCAAACAGAGATTGAATAGTACAGGACCCAACAGCTAGGAATGAGGGGAGAGATGGAAACAAACCCAACTGCTGCTCTGTAAAAGAAGCAGTATCGAACCTGTTGATGATACCTCCTGAGTATCTAGAGGTGGAATCGACTGGTGATGCTTACTTGAATCAGAGGTTCGAGTGTAGGCAATTGGAATACTTCCTCCACACCCAATACCCAAAATAATCCTCGAAACACCAAAAAGAAAAGGAATCCAAGAAGATGAGGCCCATAACGAAAACACTCTACAAATAATACATCATATGCTTATATTTCCCTGAGATCATCCCGACAAACGTAAGGGTAGTGGCCATAATCATCCCTTTATAGTAACCAAGGACATCACCAATGAATCCAAACAATAGAATTCCAATAATAGATCCATAGAGCCATCCAGAAGCAATAAAGGAGGTTGCTGCCTCGTCAAACTAGAATGGAGCAAAAGGACAAATTTGACATTGGAACAGAGTTCTTTCAAAATACGTATAATGATAGGAGTCACACTAAATAGAAAACCGTTTGTCATGGAGCCAAGCGACGAGATGATGTGTTTGGACGGCATCGCTCTTTTAGGATCAAGAGCATCCTGCCTACTAGCTTCGGACGATTGTTCCAGAATCATCGTAGCGATGGAAGAAATAGTGACGATTTCTGTCATCCTCCATTCTCTTTTACGATACATCCTATTCACCTTGGAATGCTTGCAGTTGCTTCAAAGAGATTTGCTACACTCTCTAGTGTGTTACGTACCTGTTCAACGTTTCGTGGGTTTGCTGAGGCCGTTAATTCGGATGAGTTTGAGATTGTAAAGAACATGAGTACATATCCTCTCTTTTCTGAGAAGGTTCAGGTTTGTATTGTCTGTGTCAATCACGTTTTAGTATCAAGGAAGTAAAGAAACAAATCTGAAGTATTTCAGGGGTTCAGATTGGATCAAGACAAGCGATAAGCTTATTTTTAATCCTGATGCAGAAGCTCTTGCTGATAAGATTCCCGGAAAGGTGGATGAAAACCTTTGTCTCCATGTCTCTGCACCATTTGAAGAGCGTTCTCTGTTACCCTCAACGAAGGGGTTTGATGCTGTGAAGGCAAATGTAGGGAGTGTCTAGCATATGTGAAATAGGTTGATTCATTCCTCGCCTCCCAACCCAACGTGTACGTTCAGGATGGAAAGCTTGGAACTACTCCTCGTTCGTGTGTGCATGTTCGCAGTGTCACCAATGATCCCATTGTTGCACTAGCCTTGAAAGCTCTTACAGTTGTTACTAAATCTCCTGATAACATGTAGTTCCCAGTGACAGATGTGAAGTCTAAGGAAGGGAACGAGTATCGTAACAATCTCACCATTTACGTTGCTCGAGGTAATAACAGTCTGGAAGAATGCGTGAACAGTCATCTTGTTAGCAATCATACATATACTTTAGTGATCAATGGATCCTGTAGTCTCCGTCAAATGATTGATGTGAACGTAATGAGAAAGAGTAATCTATAGGAGATTGCTGATGCTGCTAACAAATTGTTTTATCACAATAACCGTGATTTAGCTGATCTCACTACAGGAGAGGCATCTGCCAAAGACACAATCAACACTGTAGTGGTTCCTTGTTCCTGTCTCCGAGCTAAGAATAATGTCTCGACTTTTCTATTCTCAGATTGTACGGACTTCAATCATATCTCTCACAAACACTTGGATGAGATTCATAGAAATGCTTTCAATACTGGTTCATTATTCTCTCTGGATCATACTGTGATTAGCAATAATATCGTGAATGGATTGTTTGGAGGAGTTCAGTTAAGCAATCGGATTGGATCATTAATCCCCCCTACAGAATCTGTATTTATCAATGATAGCATATTAACAAGTACTATGAATGATAAGACGTGTACTCTTCCATCAACATTGGTATTCATTCAAAATGCTACTGGTATGAAAGAATTGAATTATGGAGATTTGAGGAAGTTGGTGAAAACATGGACACAGCCAGATGATATGAGTGAGTATCTGTTGGCATGGACGAAAGTGTGCAAAGCTGAATGCTTTACAATCAGTTATACGATTATGAAGGATGTGATTACAGAGATGGAATCTATTGAGTATAATCGGAAGGAGAAATATTGTGTTTGTTATGAAAACATATTGCAATCAACCTTCTCTTCCCAAGAATACAACAATGATTGTAGTATCATCTACAACCTTTTCTACATCAAACCATCGTTTCCATGCTATTGTACACAGTCTGTCTACAGCATCTTCAGGTGTTTCACAATCCTCAATTAATGCAATCACTTCTTCTGAAGGAATAAACTCCCACAGGCCATCAGATCCCAATACAATCACTCGATCTTCCTCAGTCAGTGTACGTTCGATCATTTCTGGTGTAGATACAACACCCACAGAATGAGCCACAGTATCACAGAGAGAACGTGACATGGCCAGACCCGGAATATCCTGATCCTTCAACCATACACGGGCAGGTCCATCATATCCATCATCATACTCCATAGCAAATACACGACCTCCTGCCTTTTCAATACGTTCCTTCTCTTCAGGAAGGCCTGGTTTATGGTCATGCGTCAATTCTGTTACTACATATTCTTCACCCACTTCAGATGCCATTATCGCTCTACACGTCAATCTCTAAACACACCTATACCTCGAATCACCAACATTCAATACTATCAACTGCGAGCCACGAATGATGCACACAACCGCAGTAGTTCCACTGAAATCTGTTTTGATAAAACGACTTTGGATGCATTCTTGTTCCACTAGAACTAATGAATCCAAAGCAGCTGTTTTGAGGTCAGTTTTCCACTTTTCATGTTGTATAAGATGATTATAAAATCCTGTACAGATAAACTACTATAAGAAATCATCCTTATCCCTACTTCACTAATACAATGTCCATGTTCTCCATGACCATCGAATGTACCTAGAACAAGTGTCTTTGTTTCATGATCCTCTCGGATTAGCATATAATCCTGATTCACCTTTCGAGGATTGTAAGGAACATATCCTTTCTGAGATTTACCTGCAAAGGAACCGATAAAGAACGCTTCGTCAGATTCCTTCTCTTGAACGGGTGTTCCACCATACCCATCGACAATACCAATGTCTTCAATACCATCGAGACTCACATCGTGACCATCCACGGAAAGACGTCTTCTTGCTTTTGTTACAACCTTAGGATCCGCACTTTCAGGTGGTATTTGCGTTTTTGCTGATTCTTCTGGTTCTTTAACAACTTCTACAGGTTCAGTAGTGGATGTTGTTGGCGAATCGCTGGCATTCCCACTCTTTTTCCCTCTACCCTTTGGAATGACTCCAAGGACCAATATCTTACTGCAACAGACTGAAGGAATTTGGAAAATACAGAAGACATGAAAATGCGATAAAGTAGTGAACAATAATAGACTTGATTAGATTTGGATATTAGTCGAAGATATTGGCTCAGATTTCTGTGTGTTCTTTGGCTCATATTCCGCATTATTATCGAATCTTCCTGTTTCAATTGTTATGGGTTATTATTGTCTGAATGATTTTATTACCCTTCATTTTGGTTCATAAAAGAAACTTAAGGCAAAAGCATTTTCATGCAAATGCTATTCTAGGACGTTTCATTGCACAAGATTTTGTTCCTCCAGTCATGTATTCTTGCTCCATGATTCTCATTTTTCTTTTAGTCTATCTTTTTCTATGTATCCCTCCCATTCTTATGTAATCTCTGTCAGAGAGAATCAATCGTTAGCCATCTTCGTTTGATTTCCGTCGTGAAGTGCCCTTTGATTTTCCAAGACGCTCACTGAATAACGTACATTTTATCTAGCGATGATTATATTCAGAATAAACAGAATCATCATATCAACAACTCTTCAGGTAGGGAGTGTATTTTGGTATTTACAAGTAGATGTTGGCTATTATTCTCATTCGGCTATACGTAACAGTTCTTCCTATCCTGTTTTGTACTATACTTCGGATAAGTACTCACCAACGTGTCGCCAATCTTGTATTCTTAACCATGATGCTTTCACACATACTGGACAGGCGTATTCTTTTAACGGTCATCGTTATTCATCTAAAGGATGTAATTTTGCTAGTGTACCACCAATCTATCCTTCTGAGTCTTGTTGTCCACTTGAAGAGGTTGTGTATCCAGATCCTAACGTAGTTTCTCCTTATGAACACTCTTTTTTGACTCCTTATCCCATATTAGAACGAAAGGCTATACGTAGGTGTTCGAGCTTGTTGTGACATCAGCTGTTTCTCCCAAATATGATAAGCACTACTTGGAGTATCCTATCGATATTTCCAGTGTTGTGAATGGTAAAAATGAACGTCTTACTGTTATGCTTCGCAATGTTCCTAATCGTTATTCTGAAGTTGATTTGAAGAAAGTCCTTGATTTAATAGTTCCAGGTTGATGATAGACGAGTCCTTTATCTGTAGACAGTTATCGGATTGTTAACTTTCCTATTGATTCAAAGACGCACCGTAACCTTGGTTATGTTTTTATTGCCTTTAACAATAATTCTGCTTTATTCCGTTTTTACTCGCAAGTAAGAGAGACTGTTACGAGTGAGGGGTAGATGCATGATAGGTATTGGCCCTTTAGTAACAAGAAGAAAATTTGTCGTGTTTGCTATTCAATTGTAAGGATGAGTGCATCTTGTGAGAATTAGGATAAAAAGAAAAAATGATTATTCCATTATTCGATTGACAAATTTCATGATGCTCGTTATGTTTGTTAACGATCACTGTCTTCTTGTTTGTTGACAATTCTCTATACGGTGTCTTTTCTGTTTGTTTCCACAGTTCTTTAACTCTTTTCTAGTTTCATTGTGGAAATACTCCATAATTTGGATAAGAATATTGAATAGGGGGTTCAATTTCTATCACCTATATTGAATTAGAATTCAATTCATCCAGGGGGTTCATGGTCTTTCCATTCCTTCTCTTACAATAGATTTGTATAGATTTAGAGAAATGCGTAGGTGTTTACATTATTGGTACCTAATCCGTCGTAGCCAGAGTTAAGGCTGTTGAACTTCGTCAGAAGAACCGAGATGAGCTCATGAACGAGATTGAGAAGTACAAGAAGGAACTTTCTCAGGTAATTGCTAGTTGTCGGTGTTCTGATATCTAGCTGCGTGTTGCTCAGGTCACTCAGGGTGCTCCTGCCAAGCTTGCTCAGATCAAGGTTGTCCGCAAGAATATTGCTCGTGCCCTGACTGTGCTGAACCACCAGAAGAGAGCTGCTGTTTGTTTTGTCGTAGACTGGTTCATTCTGTAGTTGAAGGAGCACTACGCTCAGGCCAAGTATTTGCCTACTGACCTTCGTACTAAGACCACCCGTGCTATGCGTCGTGCCTTGACAGAGAAGCAGGTGCGTCCTTAGTGTTTTTGTTCATTGTAGGCTAACAAGAAGACTTTGCGTCAGCAGAAGAAGGAACGTGCTTTCCCCAAGAGATGTTATGCTCTGAAGGCTTAAGGAACGAAGTTGTAGTGACTCTATGTTCTCCGAATCATACTTCACTGTTTTTTTACAAACACCTTATTTCGGAAAGTCATAACTCATTAACACATTCACGACCTCCTCCCAATTCTTACAGCAATACATGCCCTCATAATCCTTTGGATTGGAGCGACGATTCCAGCCATAGATTCCAAAGAGAATAGGTACCTTTACTATATTTCGACACTCGTGAACATAGTTCCAATTGTCGTCGATCAAAACGGATGCGCCAATCCGCTCACACATCTCCCTTTTTGTTCTATTCATCAATTTCTTACGAAATCATACATCTTGTGACCATCTTGTGACCATAGATTACCTATGAGAACCTCCTTAATAAGACCATGAAAGTTGGAATCCAGCCATTTTAACGTTATTGCTTTCGTACACTACGAAATACCAACACTCCAAGAATACAGCGTGGCGTGAGGTGACAATATAAATATCAAACTTCTCACTCAGAGTCGTTAAGGCTTCAAAGGAACCTTGGACTAGGGGAATCTCCATCAAGATACATCAACATCACCTACTCCATCAACGAATAGTGGATCCTTGAAGAATGCATCAATAATCTTGGCACACTACATGTAACTCGATACATCGAATAAGACAGCTTCACGAGTACCTCCCCACACTTCCCAAAATGAATAGCTCGTAAAGTCATCGACAGTGAGATGTGTTCCATGACTTCGATTGTAGAAGATCGCCAGATTGGCAACGAATTGGCCCAAACACTATTCATCATTACAAACCTATAGATAGTACTTCATCTAAATCTAATCCAATTACAGGTTTCGCTGCCATCATCTCAAAGGAATAATGAACAAACAAGAAGCACTAGCAAGCTACTGTTACTATTCGGAATCACTCTCTAAGTGAATTTCATCATCTCCTTCATCGATGGCATCTAATTGTTCATCCTTGTTTTTTCCTCCATTATCTGATACATTCGAATTCAGAGATTGCATAAATTCTTCACTCTCATTCAATTTGCTCATTCTCATTCGTTCTCTTCTTTCAATATCAAGTTTATCACGGAATAACACCTCAGGCGACGACCCAGTACTGTTCACACTGCGTGAGGAAGGAATTCGCTCCACCTCCGGATCCATAGGTGATAATGCTCGTGGTGAACCCAGCTCCAACTCCCGTGACGACGACCGAGACCGTTGTGAGGTTGACGATTCTGAGTGTGTTCTATGCAGAACTAGTGTAGAGGTGGAAGCAGCAGAGGAGACACGAGAAATCAATGTACGCGTAGAGTGAATAATTTGAGAGGAAGCTTTCTGGAAGAGAGCCATTGGCTTTAATGAAGATTGAGGAAGAACATCACCTTCCTCAACAGTCAGCTCTTGAATACGTTTGGCACTGGCATCCTCTCGTAATCCTCGTCCATCAAAGTACAACCGAAGAAGTGAAGATGTGTCAATATCAGGGTCCGGTGGAGGAACTAATGATCGAGTAGAAGAATCACGAGAGAAAGAACGAGAAGATTCATCCATATCGACAGTAACACTGCTACTGTATAGATCAGAAGCTGCATCCATTGTAGAAGATAATGATGAAGAGGAAGAGGACGAAGAAGAACTTTGCGAAGATTTCGAGCAATCAACTTCAGCACCAGTGAATGTTGTGATTTGATCAGTAATGAAATCTGTGTTGAACCACACGAAATAACATGTGTCCGAGGTTAGATTGATTGCATGAACTTCCACTTTAACGTCACCTGATAACGTCAGAGGTGATGCTAATTTAGCAATAGCAATTCGTCGTTTGGGAAGGATCATCATATCCAGACTTTGAATAACATACTCATGTTCTTCTTTCAAAGTGCAATGAGCCAGAGCATCACAATAACTGGTTCGATTCTCGTCGCCAGAATTCTCAGGTAATTTGGTCAAATCAATCCGACCGGACGAAGAACCTTGATTGACACAACATCTCCTTTGAACAGGCCAAGCTCAGCAATCTTATCAGCATTTAATCCGATTGTTGAATTCTCATTCTGGTCTTCTCCTTGTGCATCGTCCACCATCAGTCTGTAAGGAGATCTCTTCTTCTTCAGAGGCTGCTGAGGATCATTATCGGGATTGGGTTTTCCGTTTTCAACTTCCATTTGGTTTATGTGATGATTCTTTGCGTTCTTTCAATGACTGACGGAAAAAGTCCTGATTTCACTATTCCAGTTTGGCATACCTAATACTACTGATTTCTGTTCCATATCACACAGTGGATCTCAACAAAGCCACTCCCCGAGTATCGCACGAATATGTGGGAAAGAACAATCCATCTTTCGATGATGGCTTGAATATCTCCAAACAAACAGTTAAACTCTCTAAATAACGACTAGCAATTCCGTAATACTCTCCAGGTAATGTAAAATGATCCAGGTTCAATTTCTTGTTGTTGAAAATATGATATAGCACATCGTCCATTGCTAATGGTAAATCAAATGACGAATTCATACCTGAGAAGAGTGCATTCATATCACTTGTAACCGTCTGGAACCCATGAATATCGATTCCTACCACCTTTTCAAATATACTCAAAGCATTATGAAGCGATAGCAGAAAAAGTGTCCATAAGAAGATGGTATCTTCAAAGAAGAGATTAATGGAACCAGTATTGCGAATAAGTATTCCAATTGTCTGCACAGCGTACACAGTGCGTCGCAGATCACTGGAACAAATTCTGGCACATTCAAAGGAACTGAGAGTAGGGTCGTTTCTGGCTCGTCGAGTTGCAATTTGTAATTGAAGAGTTGTATTGATAATAAGGGTGGATACAGCTTCATTCAGAGGAACCATCGTAGATTGCGGATTAGCATAGACAAACTGATTGAGGGTTTGACTATCACAAGCATACAGCAGACGAAGGAGAAGTCTCCATTGAAGATGACATTGGAGAATATCGAGATTTCTAGATCAAAGAGATGCATCAGTCCTACGAGAATACAGGCCGTTGAATTGTGACAAATTGATTTCTACTATGACAGAGAATCAATAAGAGCTTACTGTTCCACAATCTCACTAAGAGTCTGATATTGCCTCTGGATCTTCGCATATGAAGCTTTCCATCCATTCATCCATTCTGTTTTCTCCCTAGTAATCATTCTACTAACATAAGCTTACATGATATGAAGATCTTTCAACATTGGTTCCACAAGATATAGAGAATCTTCTTCATTTACTCGTCGTGAATCTGTTCCACTGTGAATTGAAATACCCTTACTGAGACTAATTGAAAGATCCTTCAATATCGATTGAATGGAAAGTAGATTTGTCGATGTGCTGATGCTACTTAAATCAATATCTGATAGGAGAGCGCTCTTCAAAATAGTTTCAGAAACAGATCGAATGAGAGATAACAAGAATAACACTACGAGAAGTCGAGAATAGGGAATCTGAACGACAATGTGGAGAAGTGTACTTATAGAATATCCAATCCGTGTCTGTGTGCAGAGAATGATGAAAAGGATAGATATACAAGAGATACAACAACTATCAGCACAACACTGACGAAAACGGTATTTCTTCTTTTCACTTTCTAATCGAGGTGTCATATCATACTTCTAAACATGATAAATAACAAGGTAATGGACATAATTGTTCCACATAAACAGATAGTAAATAGAATGGAAGATGACTGTATCAATCACGAGTTCAATCGATAAATGAATCTTTCTATACGTCACTGTCCAATATTAAAGGTACGAATCACCTGGTTGACTCCTTGAATATGAAGTAAGAAGACAAAGCATTCCATACGTTGCAGGAATCGATAACCACATGAGAATATGTTTCAAATGGTAACATTCACAACACTTCTCCCATAAAGTATATCTTCTGAATGGTTGCACAATAAACGACTTATAGACATAGATGAGACAGATCAACTATAAGTCAACACGAAAATGAACAAGAACGTCAAGAATGTATAATAGAAACGATGTTTTGAATCCGTACCAGAAGGAGCCAACAATTCCACGCTTAAGGATCACTGATGGATTCCAGAAATTGAGAACCAATGGAATCAGAGAAAGATGGATCCCAAGGACTGTTGCAAACGCTTTCAACATCCGTCCTTGGATGGCCGATCGAATTGTTGATATGGTCCCACTCTCCATCGACAATTTGATTGTTATTGCGACATTGCGACACATGGCGCAAACTGATAGGACTGCTGATGAGAAGATCTAGATATCTCCAAATTGTGGAAAAAACCAAATGAACTCAGAGAACTCGATGATCTATTATTCAGTGTTTTGATTTGAACATGGACGGACCCAAGGTTTTCTTTGATATCACCATTGGAGGAAAGAATAGTATTGATTTCGCTGGTCTGTTAATCTCTAGTTGGTCGTATTGTGATGCAACTGTATTCTGTACATTTGAATTATTGAAATAATATATAGGATACTCCGAAGACTTCTGAGAACTTCAGGTTTTGATTCTACGAGGGGTTAATGGTTAGAGCTCTTTGCACTGGAGAGAAGGGGAAGGGTCGAGGTGGAAAGCCTCTACATTACAAGGGCTGCACGTTCCACCGTGTGATTCGTGATTTCATGATCCAGGGAGGAGATTTCACTAGAGGTGATGGAACAGGAGGCGAATCAATTTATGGAATGAAGTTTGCCGACGAGAACTTCAAGCACAAGCACTCAAGAGCTGGTCTTCTGTCGATGGCTAATGCTGGACGAAACACGAATGGTTCTCAATTCTTCATTACTACCGTATTTGGGTATTGTGAGTGTGATATGTAGGTTCCTACTCCTCATTTGAATGGTAAGCATGTCGTGTTTGGCGAAGTTATCAAGGGAATGGAAGTGGTTCGTGCAATTGAGAGAACTCGTGTGAATAGCAACGATCGACCTATTTCTCCCGTGGTCATTGCTGATTGTGGCGAGTTGAAGGATGAACCTGTTGATATTATTTGATTGAATCATTTCATAGGAAAAGAAGGAAGAGCCTACAAAGGTTGTGGAGTAAGCGTGTTTATAGGTATTTAGTGATAGAGACAAAGCCGAGAAGAGAGAAAGAAGTCGTAGCAGATCTGCTGATCGTGAGTAATTCATTTCTCGACTCATTGTTTGTTTAAATCCGTTCCTCTTTTAGCAAGAATCTAGAAGTATGATGGCTCATGTGTTGGTATAATGTGTAGCGGGAAATGGACAAAGGACCAAGGTTGTTAGAGGTTTATGAAAAGTATCATGATGGTAGGATATACTAATGTTGTGGAGGCATAATCGACTAGGTGTTGCTGGTAAAACTGTATATGAAGCGTAATTGGTGGTTGCTCATAGTTTGATCCCTAGAACCAATTATCAGAATATTTTGAGGAGTAAGATTCGTTCAGGGATCATGAATACTTCTTCTTTGGCTGAATCGTTGACGCCTCCTCCAAGTAACAAAGATGGGGGTCAGCAGCAAAATCAAGTGAATAAACAACAAATAACTTTTCGTTCGAACCAAACACCTATGGGATTGGGACTAACGAGTTGCACCATGAATCTAGAATCCTCAGATAAGACGACAGGATATTTTGGACTAGCGCACGATGTTCTTGCTCCATTATCTCGTGAACAAGCCACTCTTGTTGAAGAGAAGGGCGTATGGTCTGTAATCAATTCGATATCATGTTTATATGCAGAAAACTCAATTAGGAATTGTTTGGAATGAAGAGTACCGAGTTCTGGATATTCCTCAGAATATCACAGTATTGGAACTCCGTCAACTTATTCTTCAATCGAACATATTTCCCTATTTCACCTCCCTCTCTGGATGGCGTCTTAGTTACAAGAATCAGCTCTTGCTTGATTCAGAGTATGTGTATATGTTTGGATTGCAACGGGGCTCAATTCTACGCATTCTTTCCATTGATGGTGATGGCCCTATTACACTTCCTTCTCTTGAGTTCAATTCATTCAATGCAGCCACTTACAATCGCAAGGACTATACAGGAAGGTCGAATCAGCAATTTGTACGTACTATTGAACGGTCCAAACACATCCCGAAGAAAGATGAACAGATTGTCAATGTCCCTTCTCATGTTGATACAGCTCCGCCTGTCATATCGGAAGAAAAGAAAGTGTGCTGTGACTACTTCCCGATCCTCCGTCGATCTGGGTATTACATGCGTCCTGACCATTTCACCATGCAAAAGATGTCTGAGGAGGAAGTGAGTCAGATTCATGATTTTGTGGTGGGACGGGAAGGTGCTGGCGAGATTTGTTGGCTAGGAGAAACCGATGTTCGGAACCTGAATTTGGATATTCGGGTAGTGATAGACCGTGATTTGAATGGAATCCCATTTATTCATGTGTATCCTCCTGAGCTTTGGTTGAATGTACTTCCGAAAGAAGGCATTGAACTAAACAAACGTGCTGAAATTAGGTTATTTAACATGTTTCCGAGAGGATTCCGAACGGATGCAGCAGTTGAGAGATATACCCAGATGTTAAAACGACAGGTGGAGGCAATGAGTGGGGAGTGGATTGGATATAATATCTCAACAGGGACACTTCGATTCTATGTAAACCATTTTTTTCATGTTTGTTGGACAGTATATGTGAGGTTATGCTCTGCTATGCCACTATTCTAAGTCAAATTCCATGATTTCAGAAATCGAAGACAAGTATTCTTTGGATCTCGATGAATATTGGAATTCCAGTTGTCGATTGCTAATCGAATTCGGCGGGTTCTTTTCTCAAAACTATGAATCGTAGGAACGACGATTCATCATGGAACCCACCTGCCAACTGGAACTACAAATTCTCTGCTAACGGATGCCCACGCGATTTTTTAGCATCAATCCCTCATCCTCTACCGAGTAATCTTGGTATGCAGTTGTATCATCACTATGGACCCAAGTCCTACTATTCTGGAGATGCTCCTCCTTTTATGCGGATACCTTACATGAATCCAAATGGATCTGATTCCAGTTCAGATGGGACACACAAATCCCTGTCTTTTGATAAATGTCCTATTCCACCCGAACTACGCGGTTCACTTGTGTCCAAGTTAAAGAATGAACGGAATCAGTATCCTCCAGCTTCACCACACTCACCAATGAACTCGGATGGTTGCAAGCATCCTAGCAGAGGTGATTCGACAGATGATACAACCGAGAACACAAAGCGTATATGGCCTGTAATGGGGTTTGGTAAACTGGATATTCGGGAACGTGATGGATGCTTCGTGGTAAGTCTCGATATCCCTGGAGTGTCCAAGGAATCGATTGACGTTTCTCTGAAACCAAGTAGCATTGTAGTGGAATGTGTTCGTAAACCTCTCCCAACGTGTAAAGGAAAGTTTCATTATATCGAACGACCATGTGGCAAGTTGGTTCGGACAATTCAACTACCCTCCAAAGCAAATCCCAATGAGATCACCTGTAACTACGTTGATGGGGTGTTATCCATTGTTATCGGCAAACTGAAGGATGAAGGAACCATAAAGAAAGTTCGTGTAGAATAGCGCTTCTTGTGTTTGTGGAAAAATGCGTCAACCGGGAATTGAACCCG